>Ga0307928_10000772_pt1 | contig 24111 bp, 29 predicted proteins | sample AceLakmetagen232_FD_201815 | JGI IMG/M metagenome (GOLD analysis project Ga0307928, IMG submission 201815) | Saline water microbial communities from Ace Lake, Antarctica - #232 | ecosystem: Environmental > Aquatic > Non-marine Saline and Alkaline > Saline | place: Antarctica: Ace Lake... | reverse complement strand
CAAATTCTGCGGCATGAACCGAGTAGCAAGACGCTTAGCACCTTCCTTGATCGCGGGACTATACCCCTCGACCTTCTGGATGAACTCTGAATACTCGTCCATATCCCTGAACGGCTGGTTCCCGTGTGCGGCTAGTGCATCGGCTAAGTTATCCCTATACGATTTCACTTCGTCGTCGTAGTAACCGAAGAAGTCTCGGTTGCGTGTGAATTCTGTGCGGACCTTGCCATTGCTGTCGGTCTTCCTGGTGTCAACGCTAGCGTCTAGCCCGTCCACGCCAAAGAATGTCTCGGCATCTTCCTGTGTGTCAGTTGTTTCGCCGTTGCGCACTTTCAGTATCACAGACCTGAAGTCACGTTCCTTTTGAGCTGGAGTCTTGAGTCGGTTCGCCTTCTGTAGTGACGATGCGAATGGCGTAGCTGCGGCTAGAGCGCCAAATCTATCAACCTGCTCTTGTGGTGTAGGTGCTACCGCTCTTGGGTCAGCGGCTCGGTTCGCTGCAATAGCCTTCTGTGCAACATCTCCGCTAGTGTCTCCAGTAAACGTCTGACCTCCGACTGTCACTGATGGCTGAGGCGTAGCACCAGGCAATGCGAGCTGCTTAGCTAATCTAGGGAACTTGGCGGCGAAGTCTTGAGGAAGAGTGTTGACGGCTTCCGCGAGAGAGAACTGATCGAGGGCCATGTCTTTCGAGCTTCCGTGAAGCAGTCCGTTATCGCTAGCCAACCCTTGCTCTAGGTCAGCGAACCTGTTAGCCGCCGTACCGCCTATGATTGCTGTAGAATCTTCTATTCCGCTATCGACAGGAGAAGGAAGCGTCGATGACGCGCCAGTATTAACTACTCTTCTTTTAGCCATGATTCACCACCTAGTTGTTGTATTGATAATCCCATTTAATGATGATCTCGGGCAAGTCATCTATTCCTGATCCGTCCAATCTCCACCCCTTGCGCTGCCAGTACGTTACGTCATTGCTAGGAGAACCTGTGCCTGGGTCAATAGGGAACACTGATACTGATGTGAAGTAATTGGTGCTACTCAGCGTCTTGCTGGCAATAGTCGCACTGGTAACGTCAGTCAATGAACTGATTACATCGTACTGACCGAACGTGATGCCAGTGCCGAACGCATCGAATGTCGAGTAATCCGCTGAATCGGTAGTAATCTTCAACGGTAGATCGCCCGAGTTAGGTGACGCGCCGAAGACGTAGAAGTCAGCCGAGTGAACTATGCCAGTGTATAGCCCTAGACTCGCCATATCCGCCGTGATGACCTCTATGGTGGCGTTCCATGTCTCGACCCCGCCTGCCGCAAGGTATCGTCCCTCAGTTACTTGGTGCGGCTTGACGACTATGGTGGCTGTTGCGCGTTGCAGCGATATGAAATTGGTGAACGCTATACTTGTCGCATCTGCCCATGAACTTGTTGACTCTCCCTGACCATAGAAGCGATTGGTTATAGACGAACTCGTATTAGATCCGTCAACGTATCCAGACTTGAACCAATTATCGCCATCAGCATCACCGCGAGCGCCGCTAGTCCATTGAAACTCCTTTAGGCATTTACTGAGTCGTTCCAGGTCGTTCGTATTCGGTGGATTGTGGTAGACGTATGCGTTGACCAGTCCGAGTCTATTGAGTAAATTGGTCCGGCTAAGATTCGTTGACAACCCGATGAACTGATTGTAGTTCGTGAATCCGGCGTACTCTCCAAGCGAATCGGACACGTTGGTCGTCATAAATTTAGACCCTACATCGACACCACCGTCTATGCGGTAAGCGCGAGCCAGGCTATTGCCAGCAGTAGCGGCAGGTTCCGTAGATAACACCTTCGAGTCAATACTAACGAATTCGGTATAGGAAATCTCAGGATTGATATTGTGAAACGATACACGATCATAGTTCGTATGAACCGTAGAGTTCAGTGATCGCTCCGTCCACCATTTGACTCTAGCGTCTCTCAGTAGTGCCTGACTGAACCCGCTTCCCGTTACGGTTACAGCTCTGTCAATCTTGAACACACCTGATATGTCTGCGTACCAGTACCCATTAAACATTGAATCTCCTCTGAACGTGTAGGCTTCAATATCGAATTGTAGTACCCCTTGGTCGCCGATCACGCACGATCTAGCGAACGGGTCAACTCCTCTGATCGGCCCGAAGTCTATTAGCCAGTAGCCGCCTGTATTGGTGTAGATGTTGACGAACATATCCTGCGTAGTTCCGGCCAACGCCTTGAGTGACGTAAGGAATGTGCCAGCGAAATACTGATCAACTACGGACCTCTGCCCGTTCGTGGCAAGTACATAGTCGCCTTCCAGTGCCGTATTCGTCGGGAAACTCGAAACAGCAACATTGCTATACGCATTCCATATATACCTATCACCAAGATCGCCAGTCATCTCTCCGCCGATGCTCTCATTACCGGATGTGTCTATAGGGAACGACACTCGGTACGATCCGACATTGATATTGGCATACACATCCTCGTAGACGTACCCGTCAAAGACCCAGTAATTCGTGGTGAACTCACCCGATGCGTCACGAGCAGTATAGTTAGTCAAACTCGCTACCCATGACGCGACATAGTTCGTGTACGTCTTCACGTGGTCGGCATCAGTCTCGAATGCGTTGGTGCTTTGCCGAGTGACTAGGCACTTCTCAATGCAGCTTTGATAGATCTCGATGTAGTCCCGAACCTTGACTTGCCCCACTGTTCGGTTGTACCAGAGCGCACCTGATACGGCAACGCCAGTGGCGACAACGGTCCCATACAATAGCTTTTGAAGCTGTGGGATAACCTTCATTTAATCGCCGTACCCCGTAATGTCAACATCCATGATTTGGCCCAGGTTGATGTTTTTCAATGTGGCGTTACCAGACGATAGCGTAAATCGGTAGAACCAGCAACGGAAAACGCTAGAATCTGGCGTGACACCGGCCAGCGTCGAGGATGTGATGATAGCTCCGCTACCCAGTCCTCGCGTGATCTGCAGGCCAACGTAGGTGTCGGCATAGGGTATGGTGACGTCCGCCTCAGCGATAGTCACCATTGTCTCTATACCCTTCTTGACGTTGCCGCTCAGTATATGGATCTTGTTCGCGGCAGATGAATCGTCAATGAGCTTATCAGCGAGCCCGAACTGGCATATACCGAGATCAATGACGGAGGCCGCATCATTTAAGTCGAATAGATCGTAGTCGTCTTCGGGTATGGTTGGATCGTCGCCAATCTCTGCATAATCATTCTCGTCGGTGGTATTCTCCTGAATGAACCGCTCGGTTTCTCTTCTCTCATTCTCTCGCTGACGCTCCTCGTCCATCGCTTTTCTGCGAGCTTCGTCAGTCATCAATTCTTCAACATCACTTTCAAGGCCACTGTCACCCTTGACCATAACCTTGCCACTCTCTTCGTCGAAGAACTCTTCTCTCGGCTCTTTCTTTGGTGGATTAAGTTGAGCTTCGAGCGCATCTATCCTCGCTCGGAGTTCGTCTATCTCTCCAAGATCAATAAGCTCAACTAGTTCGCCAGATTCGCCCATTAGGTCGTCACCGTTACTGGAGTCCATGCGTAATACAGAGGATCGTATATGACCGTGGATTGATAAACGAATCTGCTAAGCTTCTTGACGCGATCCGTCCCTCTGATGATTTTATGCGGAGTAGGCGACGCAGTGGAGAGATCCTGTATTGACTGCCAAGCTGCCGACTCGGATGAGTGCATCTTTATTCTCTTCGTGAAAGTGATATACATGCTCTCAGTCTTGGTTTCTGTTCCGTCCCTATACGTCCTGAGTTTCTCTGTGCGTACAGTATATGTCTCCTCCCAGTACCAAGTCGTGGTATCGGATAGATCTGTGAGGAATTGCCTTACAGTGTACGCTCCATCGCCGTGGTCCTGAATCTCAGCTACTGCGTGAGTATAGAGAACGGCAGTACCGCTACCATCATTGTAACTATAGTTACTGATCGCCTTGCCTCTAGTGGAGTCTTCTTCAGTTGTAAGTGTTGTTCGGGCCGCGCTAGTTCTCCTAGGCCATACTCTGACAAGCGCACGAGGAGATCCTTGACCTGCCTTAATCCTGGTAATTACAGCATCGTCGTCAGTAACTCCTATATAGACTATGCGCTCGTTCTGGCTTACTACACGCTCTCCGTTCTTTCTTTGAGCTAACGATACAGATGTGACTAACCTGATATCAGCGTCAGATGCAGCCTTAGCCGCCGTAACAGCCGCCGCATAGGTAGTATCACTCAGCCCCGTGACTCGATTAGTCTCGCCTAGCCCAAACCCGCCAGCACTAACCTGAGCCATCTGCTTCTTGTTGTCAGCCCATATCCGATCTGACCACGAAGGCGTCAAGCTCTTGACTTCCCTGCCCCACAGACCATTACCCATGATGAATGGAATGTTAGACAGAATATCGCTACCCTCAGTAATAGCCGTGCCATCCGGTAGATCCGTAGAGAACCATCCTTCATATACTGTTGTCACTACGGCGGCAGTGCCAGTCTCAAACGAGTGCGGGTTTAGCTGTATAGACCCGCTCTCGTCTACACCATCTATTTGCTTGCGTTGAACCTGAGTAATACTGAACGCACCATTGCGGCTATTGTTCACCAGTACATCTGTTATGACGTAGTCGTTTTCGGCTGGTACATTCGTACCTGTACGACAGTTGCTAACAGCCGTGGCAAGATCTGCAATCTGTATGTCTTCCCATGTCTTGCGGATACCTTCAGTCTCGTTACTCGCACCGGCACGAGGGTACGACTTGAAATCCTCAGCATAGAAGTCGTGGCCCCAAGCGTTCCATGCAACCTTGCGAAATCGAACGATAAAGTCGGCAGTGTTTTTGTCCTTGCTCTCGACCCAGTGCCGGTCAGCGTAGGTCCACCCCGCCGCGAACTCTGCCACGAGCGCCGCGTCGGTCAAGGTCGTCATCATCTGAGCCTGATTAGCGTCAGAGTTCTCGATGTTAAAGAAGGCAAGCGTCAGGTCGTCGCCTTCTCCGGTCACGAAGTTGAATAGATCGAGTATCTCATTGTTTTGAGTCTCGATGTATTCCATCGCGGCTAGATCGGCTATTCCAGTGATAGCGCCAGTGGTCTTCGTTAGGACTTGGACGATATCTTTAGTCTCTTCATCCCACATCACGAGCGAGTTAGCCCATGTGCCAGTCCACTCTATCTGACCGGCCTTTGGATTCTCTACCGTGCCAGAAGGCTTGGAGTTGTCTATTGATCCGTACTCTCTAAGGAACTCAATAGTCAACCTAACATCAACGACAGGGACGCCGCCAAATGTCCGGCGGAGCGTGTTGCTGCTGGTGCCGACCTCGTAGTTCGGGAGATCAAGCGCAGCATGGTCCTCGGTTATAAAGTCCTTATTAACTGAGCCTTTTAGGTCTTCCGCCACCGCTACCTCCTTCGACCAAACATCGCTATGCGACCCAGTGCGTCACGAGCTATACCAGGCGTAATCGGCATAGGCTCCTTGCCGGACAGTTCCTTGATCGCTGACTTATACTCAGCCTCAAGCCTATCCGACTCATCCAATATACCCTTGTAGGTTCCCCAGTAGCGCATTGCGGTCTTCAACTCAAGCGCCCTTGTGCCGGGAAGCTGTATCAGATGATGGTCACTCCACAACGTAGGCGGGTACACCCAGTAGTAGAACGTGACTGTAGCCGCCTCGAACTCGGCCTCGTTATTCACTATGGCTACCTGCGACGTTCCTTCAGGCCGAACTGCATAAGGAACATTCTCGACCTTCGCGTTAGCCCTGAACGGCGTATCGATAGTCGTGATCGTCTTGATCTTGTAGAACCCTATCTCGGACCCGACTTGCAGGTACTCGCCAATACTGGAAGCTGTCAGAGTGATACCAGTAATAGTCTTCAATCCCGGCGTCATGTATAGACCAGTACCCTCGAATAATGCGCTCTCAACAGGATCATTGAAATAGAATCTATACCTTGCGTCATCTTCCAGAATGTTAGCTCGGTCAACTGGATAATACTGATTGCCGTCGCCATCTACAGCCGCGTATATCCCGATCATATTAGACGGGAAATGCTTGCCATCGGTATCGCTCGCACTGAATGCGATATCAATGTCGCGCTGCATGCTGCGCCATGGACGAGTAGACGCTATATCGTAATATGCCAAGTTCAACATCAGACGCATCGCCAGCTTGTCGTCATCAGAACTGATCTTGCACATCTTCTCTATCGTGCTGAAAATACTGCCTACCGGAACTGGGATCATCTCATCCTCCTGTACCATTTCCATGCCGACACAGTTACCCCAAGCCACCTGCGCCAACGTAATCTAAACCCCCGAAAAGACCGCAACGATCCAGTCAGTATATTCAAGTCTTCACTCTTGCGCTTGCCATCCCAAATCCATAGAGCCTTCTGTATGTGACGGTACATGCTGTTCAGTTCCCAAGCTGACCATCTATGTCCGTCAGGAGTTCGATGGAACGGGACTCGGTTGCCGTAGTCGTGCGCTACACCGGCAGGGTTCTTGATGATGCCGTCGAGGAACCAGTCTTCGACGAGAGTCTCGCCATCGCTTAGGATCTCATAGGATACCGCTTTAGGGTCGAACAGCCTACAGGTCTGGTCTTCGCCATAGGCCCAGCGTAGCATCTGCTTGATAGGCTCTGACAGGCATAGATCGTCGAGCAGTTCGCCGATGACGAAGTCGGAGTTGTCGTCATCCCATCTGTCGAAGTCTTCCATGAGAGCTATCATTGATCTACCTTTTTTCGTATATACAATAATTCGTCTTTGATGACCTTGAACATCACGCGCTGCTCTGTCATGCTCTCCCTGATATTCAATTCGTTGGCGTCAACTTTGACCTCTATCGCTTCAAGCTTCTTGTGGTCCTCCTTGATTTGCTCGGCGTCACCACCTACGGCCATAAGGAATGAAGCAAGGGCGGTTCCTGATATACCGAGTCCTCCGAGCATTCCTACTATTATGCCGAGCTTGCTTTTCCCTTTACGCGCCGTTGTCATTGTCGAATCCTTCTATGGCTTTCATTGCTTATCTCTCAATGTCGTATCGGATAATTCTCCTATCGCTGCCGCTGAAAGAGGGCGAGGCCACCATGCAGTATCATCAATGCAACCCGACCATCCTCCGTTACCGTCAAGTCTATTCCCTATCATTAGTGGAGCAGTCGTATCCGTTAATGCAGTAAATGATCCTGATCCGCCTGTTACGGTTGGCGCTAATATTCCGTTGGTGTATATCGACAGCGATGTTCCACCGGACCACACGAATCCGCAATGAATCCACTCGTTGGTAGGAAAGTCTTGCTGTGTAGCTATAAGAGTGTAGTTTGCGGCAGTTGGGTCTGTCAGGACTATTGACATTTTTCGCGGATAAGAACCATCATCCTTGCCCCATACCTGGAACCACCACTCAAGAGCGCCTGACGCACCATACTTGGACGCAACAAGCTGATAGGTCGCATTATGCTCGTCAAGGTTGACTGCCGCGCTAAACGTCATGCTGGTGGGACTGAACACTGACGCATCGCCAACTATAATGTTCTGCGCTCCGCTATAGTTCCTATACCTAAGTGCTCCTTGATTCACGAATGATGGCTGTGCTGCACCATCTCCCATGCTTGCGGTGATATTGCTAGAGCAAAGATCGTATTCGTTGTCTCCGTCATCGTGATTGAAGCTATACCAGAATGTGGCTGTGCCTGCTATAGACTCCTCCATCTTGGCCATGTCGATGCTTGGCCCATTGGTGTCTACGCGAGCCTTACCAAATACGTCAGCACCTATTCCTGCTGCCGCAAACATTAAGACAAGTATGGTTATCGCTATGTATCTATTTGAAGTCAAAGATATTGGTCCTTACAGTTACCGCTGCGTTAGTGTGATACAGCACCGTCCACCCACCACCAGTGAATGACTGCTCAGCCCAATCGCTAGGACCATTAGAGAACATGAGGGAATAGCCGCCAAAGCTGACGTTGTTAGTTGCCACTCGGCCTATGCCGTCGAGAGGATCGCCGCCGCCGCTAGACCCGTAGACGACTGGAACACCATTCGTTTTGTATACACCAGTCACATCCATGTCTGCCCTGACGGTCCAATTACCATTCGTCCCATTGAAGCTTGTACGCTTCTGCATGTTGGTGACGTTAGGCATGAATGCTAATTCGTAACCGTCAAGGACTCCGAAGTTCATAGCGTAAGGATAAACAGCAGAGAGGTTGCCGCCAAGCACCATGAACCATGGACTTGTTAGAGGATTACTGCTAGGCCCAATCGCAACACCACTGCCAGGACTCGTCCCGTATATGGCAAGGTTGCTTGATACATTGACGGTATGCAATGGTGACTTAGACAGCGTGATGTCATCCTTGAACTCACTGGTGCCATCAACATTAAGCGTGCTGTCAAGATCAACTGCGCCTGTAGCATTGAACACTGTAACAGTCGTTCCTGCTAGGCTTGATCCACCACTGACTTGAAGAGTAGAAATATTAGTGGAACCATGATTGCCGTGGTCAAGATCAGCGCCCATGGCGTTATCACCATCTAACTGCAAGTATCGCTCGTCAAGTCCTGTTCCTGCGGGAACCGTTAGCCGTACAGCATTTATGAACGCATCACCGTCGAGGTCAGGGATACAGAATAGAGTTTCAGTTGTGGCCGTAGCAGCATTAGTCAGTGTCACGATTACGCTAGTGTTGTCAACTGTTGCAACTGAACCCGTAGAAGTCCCAACGACATAGGTCATATTGGTGCAATCTTTACCAGCATCTTTGGCCGAAACCATGATCTCCCACACATTCATTTCGCCAACCACTAAACCCGAAACATGGATAATTCCTGTCACGTTATCGGTAGTCTCAAACTGTGACTTGTTGGCTATCTTGGGAACCCATGAAGCATCACCAGTACCGATCTTGTCTTCTCCATCACCCTTGGCTTCATTCCAGTTAGTGACAGTGAGAGTGATACCAACAATCAAGCCCTCTGAGTCCTGTAGTTTGTACTCAGTGTTGCCATCTGCTATATCGGTAATATTGTTCCATGTGTTCGTGTCGCCAGATACAGAGTTCTTAGTTTCACAGAAGTTGATATACATTGTCCCATTGTGACCTGTCAGTGTAGGCGACTCAGGGAACTTGGAATATATCTGCCCATTCTGTCCAAACTGAAATAGCGGAGCCCTCAACACTCCATCTACAGGGCTTCCAACATAACTAAGTTCATCAGTTTTTTCATTATAGTATTCCGTAGTGTCAGAAGAGAAGTTTGCGATAATATCGGCAGTAATGCTTGATCCTTCGTGATACGAGTGTTTGTCTTCAAAACCGTCGATGTTGATCTCGCCAAAAGATGCCCGTACCGTTCCATCTTCTACGCGCACAGCGTCAACGTCACCCATTGATTCGTCCACTCCCTCGATGTCAATGTCGAAATGTATCAACTGAAGCTCTCCTGCTGTTGCATCGAAATATGCACCCCTTAACTCACCCGCAAAAGAGTTGGTAAGTGTTATGTCCATGCTGCTGTTACCCACTTTGATATTACCAGAGCCACGGAAGTCGAGAATGTTCAGCGTTCCGTTCGTAACATTGAAGTCCTCCATGATTACCTTAAAATAGTTCATGCTCAGATCAGCAGTATTCGTCACTAGAAGAAATGATCCATCAGGTGAACCCATGCTGGTGAAGTCTGCCTGTGGAGCATTTAGCCCTGTATTATCCCAGATGTTATTAGCACTATACATGATTACAGGAGTAGCCGTAAACGTAGTAAAGGACTTGAATATGAACCCAACATCAGCTAGACGGATATCTATAAGATCAGTCATTCCGTCCTGAACTATATACTTAGTTCCTGTTGTTCCTTGTGCCTTAAACGAGAAGTGAGCCAACTCACCACCATTATAGTTATTGCTTACAGTCATAGACCCAAGAAGTCTCGTAGCCCTGCGCCCTGCGCCGTGAAATGATAGACCTTTGGGCAGAATGTTGTCCTCAGTCCAATCGCCACCACCTAGCTGAATCTTCTGGTGTCCACCACCAGCCACTTCTATTAGTGATGCAGCATCAATGGCTGCTTGGATAGTAAGTTTTGGAGATAACTCCGTAAGCCCTGAATTGGCATCATCTCCGCATAGGGCAACATACCAGATATTGGTACAGTCTGCATATCGACCTTGCGGGATCGTTCCTATACTAAGAGCACTAGCATTGGTGGCATTAGCAGATGCGGTTGAAATCTCAGTATCATTGCTCGTTATCTGCGACTGTAGACTCACATTCGTTCCACCGAGTGCCGTCACTGTCGATAGGTTTGACACGCCCATGGAATACGCCGTAGTCCAGTTTTGAGTGTCACCCGACACGAACGCTACCCTAACCGTATTGGCGTTAGCATCAGCCGCGCCCAAAACCGTCACAATCCCGTCACCATAAATAGACTTCGATGTCGGCGCAGGAAAGGTGATTCCATAATTGTTTCCGCTCCGAGTAACTGTTCCAGTGCTACCGCTGGTCCCGTCATTGTTGATATTAGTCACGGCCGAGTTGACTGCCGTCCACGGAATAGTTCCTGTATTGACAATCGTATCCCAGTTGACTGTGTTCCGTAGAATCAATATAGTAGACGACCCAGCCGCACCACTACTCTTAACCACCATTGACCCCTGCCCGTAAGTTATAGTATTACTCACGCCGGCCACCGCACCAACTCGCTGCCAGGACCGTACAATAGACCACTCGTAATTCCCTGATGGGCCGAACGCATTGGTCCCGATAAAAGTACAAGTATTAGTCAAGCTCAAACTAGCATCAATGCGAACGTATCCGCCAGTAACCGGCATCGGGGCATACGCGAACTGAACAGATGACGCGCTGCCTACCAGGTCAACAGCCTCTTCGTCATCGTATAACCGAACCTTGAATAGTCCGTTATTAGCCGAGTAGACTGGATCAATAGTTGTAGGCGTTTCTCGGGTGTTGGAATCCAAATCGAAATGATCGTATGCGCCAATGGCTGAGGAGAGCGAGAAAGCAAAGACGAGAAAGGTAGCCAATATCTGGCGCATAATGAAGCCTCCAGACCAGGGGGAATGTACCCCCCGGCCTTAACAGATTACTTAATGATGGCGGTAAAGCCAGCGGCTCCGACTGTATCGCCACGAGTCATGCGGATCAATGCTCGACCCTGACCAGGACCATTGCCGGTCTTCGTCTTTATTTCCAGTTCTTCGTTAATGTAGAACACGGCGTTCGTGCTGTATGTGCCAGCCGTTGCGCTTACCCACGAGTTCGGGCTATAGTACGTCTTGGTATAAACCGCAACGTCGTCCTTGTCGTAGATATTGATTGACAGATCGCCAGTACCATCAGGCTCTCCGAGCAATCTTTGTATCCATAGCGAATTGACTGAACCATCCCAGCGGTCAGTGCGGTTAGGCACTAAGTCGTAATGCAACACTTCGCTCGTATCCCATATACATATACGGTTATCCCATGAATTGGGAGTAAGTGCTGTAGCCGCTACAACCGTGAACTTGTTTGACGTAATATCCGCATCCAGCGCAGCCCACTTTACGACAGTGAACGGGTGATAGTCACTTAGATTAGTGACGGAGCGAACATCATCTATCAGATGAGTTATCCAGTTGGTCCCAAACGTAATCGTGCCATTAACAACGGAATCTGTACCAGCAAAGATGAGATTCGTTGTTGACACTTGATACGTTGCGGTCAATCCAGCAGTGCTTGGCGTGTAACGAATAGCCAGCGCCGCTGCGTCGTCTGTGCCTGCGTACTTATACCCATCGGCTACTGCACCTGAGCAAAAGACCGAGAGAACAAGCCCGATAGACAGTAATGCTTTGATTAGACTCATGCTTGTTACCCTCCAAAGGGAGCGGGGGCCGGACAGCCAGCCCCCTTTCCGATCTATTCAGCCAGGATGCCAAGACCACCAGTCGTTCCGGTAGTAGCACGAGCAGCACGGATGTAGTATTTCACGCCACTATGCCCAATAGGAAGCATAACGTCCTCGTCGAGCGTGACAGTGTTGACTACTCCATTCGTCTGAACGGTAGTTTCATACAAGCCCCTGACGTAGACGGGTGAAGTAATTAACTTCTCCCATATCTTGTCAGAAGTTCCTTTGTAAACGCGAAGCGTCACATCACCTGTACCGCCAATATTTCCTGCGATCTTTTGCAGTATAGCAGGATTTCCGAGGTCAGCATTAGCTTTGGACGCGCAGAACGAAGCTACGACACCATACCGCTTCACCAAGGACGTATCCCAAGTTCCGAGGTAATACCAGCGGTTCTTCTTCAGCGTAGTCGCGGCCACGGCAATGAGGTTTGACCCTACATCGTCAGTGGTCAACGAAGCCCAAGGCTGTACCGTGAACTGCGCCTGACCACTAGAGTTAGTAATGGCGTTAGCCTGGATAACTACATAGTCAACGGCCTGAGTCGTTTCCAATGAGATGTTATCAGTCTTCGTGCCATTGATGAACTGTATATTGGTAGTTCCGATGAACTGCACTGTCGCGGTTTCGCTACCATTATACTTGATCCTGAACGCGGCGGCGGCGGCAGTGTCAGCATCATCTTCGCTGGCAAACGTCCACCCATCCGCAAACGCCGATGCACCACTCACTGCCAAAATAAGCAGTGAAGCTGCAACTAGACTTATCATTTTTCTTATCATCTGTCTCTCCGATCTACTGAGTTTTCTCTTTCTCTGCAAGGGCCGTTTCCAGCTCTTTAATCCGTTTCTGCAGTGCGCCCTTGTCACCCTTCGACATTGAGGCATTCTCGGCTTCCAGCTTCGCGATCTTCTCGGCATCCGTCCTGGTCCTGACCTTCTCTATCTCTACCATCGCGACCTGTTGCGCTGATAGCTTGTCAGTTTCCTTGAACGGGCCAATCACTACCGGAGGCTTACCTGGCAAGTTGTGACGCTTCATGTGCGACTCCATGGCAACCGATCGTTCCTTATGGAAGTCGTGGCCATCATCGAGCACATAGAAGCCGTGCTGCGGCTCAAGCATGTCGGTGGACTCGGGGCGTTCTTCCCCATTGTCCGCACGATGCTTGCGCTGTTGCTTCGTCACTATAGGTCGCTTTCGATCCCTCTTACCCGGCACCGGAACTACTGCATATACAATTTGCTTACCCATCTCAACTACCTCCTGATTGATTGAACAATCATCATATTAACCCTACTGAGTTACCCCGTAAATCCGACGATGGTCCTCTTCGAGTTTCACAATCAAACCGCGAGTACCGGTCATAACATCAGTGATATTATGGATGTCAGTGTTGTCGCCAGTGTTGAGTTTCAAGCGGAGAGGAAGCTTCTGCATTTCCAACTGCCTGATATGCTTCGGATCAAGGATGAACATTTCGCCAGCCAGAGCGTTCTCTGCGGTCAGCGTCGGGTCCGTTCCGACAAGCAAGTCACCAAACGAAGTGTTCAGTTGCTTGAGAGTTACTCCCCATTCCTGCATCTTTCCAGGTTTGACGCGAACAGTGCCTTCAGGGAAGTTAGACACGCTAGTCCAAGCGTTCTGTCCGAGGATACCGAGCTTGGTCTGACTGCTGCTCGTGTGATTCTTGGTAGGTCGCATCAGGACGCCGAGAGTACCCATGGTCAAGCCACCAGTAATCGTCGAGGCATCGATAGCACTATTGTCGAGCCATTCGATCAGTCCGCGCATGATGTGACGTCGAGGTCCACCAGCACTGACGATCTCGCGAGTGTTCTGGCCTAGATAGAGCATCAAATTCAACGCACGTTTCTGCTCAATCCAGAACTGCTTGCGCTGTTTGACGATCTCATTAACGCCGTAGTTCTCTTCCGCGTCCAGTATGTCGGTGATCTGATTGGTGCGATCAAACTGATACAGGTATGTATCCAGATCAGTTTCCTTCACCATCCATGCTGCAGGTATTGCTTCACCTTCAGCGTGTGCCTCACCAAGATTCAACAGGATAGATCCTGAAGGAATCGCAGTCGTAATACCGCCTGAACCGGCCTTATTTACGACGGTGATGCTTCCGGCAGTACCAGTTCCACCAGTAACTTCGTTCATCAGGAACACTTCCTCGGTAGCGGGGCAATGAATGACCTGATCCGTGTGGAAGTATTCTGGATTTGTTACTGCAATGGTAGTTGCAGCGGCGGCGGTGGCAGAGGTAGTCGAAACATTGTTCGGCTCTAGACGGCGTTCGCGGAACTCATGTTTCATCCGCTTAGCGATCAGTGTACCGTTTGCGGCCATCCCGCTTCCGCCTTCGCCCTGACCGAGCTTGCGGAGTAAGTATTCAAACAAATACGTGTCGTCGTCGAGCCATGCAGTCTCGGCTTCCATATCAAGAACAAGTCCACTCTGCAGGACGTCATCAGCTCTCGATGAACCAGTTATAATTGTAGGCATCGCTTTGCCCTTCCTTTATGGAAGAACGCATAATGCCGAACTACTACTGAAATCCCAAGTTGGCTCCGGCAATCATTCCAGCTACCTTTTTCGCTGTAGTGACACCTTCGCTTAATACGACTCCTGGGTCTACGCTTTCCGTAGTTTGCAATCCGGCTTTTTGCGCTTCTTCCTGTTTAGCTACATTCTTAGCTTCAGTTTCCGCTGCTCTCGCCGCCATTGCGTTGCGATGTATCTCTATACCCGAGTTAATAAGACGAATAGTCTTCTCGGGATTAGACGCATACATCTCTTTCATTGCCTTACCACCACCGTCGATCTGATCCTTGATTAAAGGCATGTGTTCTTCGACGTTCGGTTGCATAGAGCCCCACTTTTCTATAACTGTAGAAAGTGCCTGAGCCTCCCGTTCAGGCGAAATGGGTTTGACAACGCTCGTAGACGACTGAGCTGCTACACTAATCGTGGGTGCGTTATCAATGAGTATCTTAGCCAAATCTTCAGCAGTAGATTCAGTATCCTCGAAAGCCTTTTTGAATGCGGCCTGGATCTGATCCGGCATTTCGCCAAGAGATCCCGGTGCATCCTTTGCGGACTTTCCAGAGGCAACCAATACCTGATTACCATTTACATCTTCTACCCACTTAACACCTGCATCGGCAAGTACTTCATTGCGAACTTTCAACTGCTCATTGAGGTTTTGAGCCTCTTTTGAGGACGCGGCTAAGTCCCTTTCTTTCCGCTCCAGTCGATCCGCCTCGGGTTCATCAGCGTCCAGCTCCTTTTTGAGCTGCTCCAGGTCCACGGCAGGTGCCGCTGCTGGAGTGACAGGATCTTTCCCTTGCGGGGGAACCTGCCCGTCGTCTGGTGTTACGGGCGCTTCGCCTACTTGCTCTGTGGCGGGGGCGGCATTAGATGCCTGCTTTCCCTCTACAGGGGTGGGCTGTTCAATAGCCAACGCTGCCGGTGAACCTGGAGGAGGTCCGTCGGGCGCATGGCCAACTGAAAGTTTTTGCTCAAAAGTCGGTTCTGCTGCGACTGGCGCTTCTGCTGCCGGTGCCGCTGGTGTTGCTACCTGTGTTTCTGCTTCCATGATCCTCTATCTCCTATTTGTTTTTGCCCGTCTTCAGTTCGATTTCCTTGGCCAACTTATCGAACTCTTCCCGTAAATTCTTCAATTCCTCGCCAGCTTGTTCGGCTTGCGCTCTCAGTTCATCGGCCCTACCTATGAGCTTTCCAATGCCCTCGTACTGGCCTACACGACCACAATGAGCCTTGGTGTCTTCTACTGGTACGGTCATTCTCTCTGCGGCTATTCTAAGCATCTCGTCAGCCAGGATAGTCTCTATAGACCATATCCAGCGAGGATCATCATATTTCTTCAACTCATCGAGCGCTTCATCGTGCTTGTCCTGTGCATCACTAAGCGGGCCAGATATTTCGTTCAGCCTGTTCTGGAGCTTCTCTATAGATTGTCCGCCTATAAGGGCCATTATGCTGATAATCCTGCTGAAACTGTTGAGCCACCTGCTTGAACTGTATTCCTATTCTCTACGGAACCGTTCTGATTGTCAAGATTAAGTGCCGATGCGAGTCCGCCTGGTGCCGGTGTATCTCCGCCCTGTGCGGCTGCGGCCAGCGCCGGTCCCTGCTCTATTAGTATCTTCTCGGGCTGCGGGAAGACGTCCATCAACTGATTCGCTTGGCCGAGAGTCTCGCGACGATCCACTAGGTCAGGGTTCTGCAGCAATATAGGCAACCATGCCAGCAACTTCTGTACTGTCTCACGGCGATCTGCCAGATATGCGGTTCCGTGAGTGATGACCTCGAAAGCGTCAGATATGTCCTCAGCCTTTACTGTAGCCCAGTTGAAACCGTCCGGCGCGAACGGGACTTCTACGGTCTGCGGCGAAGTGATATACTTGTTGGCGTACATCAGCAACAGCTTGCACTCGTCCTTGACGCCGCCGTCCTCTAATTGCTGACTTTCAGCGAAAAATCGTGCATTTGCCTCGGAAATTATACTCGTAATGCCGGTTGCAGTCTCGTTCGACAGCGTACCAGCGCCGCCCATCCCCTTCGAGAAATTCTTTAATCCGCCAGTTTCCTGTAAGAAGAACTGCAGCAACGAGTTATCGGCCAACGACTGCTGTGGCGCATCTTGGCCCCTGTCGTAATGTATTGCCTCGCTTATGTTTACGCCTTCAGGGAACGAGTGGATCGCGCCGATGTCGGTGTCGAATTGCGACCTCGGATGGTTGCCCATCACATCGCTGCGAATCCACTTGATCGGGAACATGATCTGCATGAGATGCTGCAAACGAAGATTCATATTGAGCATGATTGCAAGTAGGATATCCTCGGTCATTTCCAGGTTAGAGATACCGAACCAGTTGTTGATATCCCTTATACTGGAATACTTTACGACAGGAATGATGCCCTTCTTGAATGTCGGCTCACCATCATACAGCACATAGGCGTCTTCGCCGAGGATCGTGAGCTTGTCGCGGCGCATCCAATAGACAATCTTGCGACGTCTCGGCATGTTGCTGCCGGTATCCTCTGCATCCTTACCCTGGGTCATTGATCGCCACTGGCTGGGTCCGGCCTGAACTATACCGTTCGCGATTTGCCCGTAATTGTCACGGTAACTCTCATCAATGCCGCTTCCTTGCACCTGAACGGGGCCATCAAGCATCGCGGCAACCTCATCGCCGTCAAAGAACTTGTTATCACGAAGCTTCTTGATTTGGTCCTCAGTCATCCAGTCTACGACGAAACACCAGTCTATTGCCGGTTCCTGCGTATTATCGTGAGGATTGACTATGCCTCCGGTAGGACTCGGCAACACTTGGAAGAAGTCTAGTGGACGCGACGATATGACTGATTTACCGTCCTGGTCGATGTAAACAATCGGCATCCGATACGCTGTTCCGAATATCTCTTGAGCCTGAAGAGTGCCGGTCAGCGAATACTTGTACCCGATCTTGTTGCTGAGCAGATCTCGGAGCCACCACTGGGATCCTTCTTTATAGAATTCATCGCGAGGAGAGTTCGGCTTGAGCGACACAAAGTCTCGCTGAGCGAAGATGTTGCCCATGTGCTTGGGGATGCGCTCTTGAACTGCAGCGTAGGCCATATTGAGATTGACCTTGCAGTACGAGGAAGATAGTTCGGTGGGGAGTTTGCCGCGATAGAGCTGGTACAGGCGTCCGCCTAGATCCCAGTACGATTGAACGAAATCAGAACTAACCTGTAACGCCTCTTTGAAAGCGCTTCGGATAGCTTCTTTCTCTTTTTTGGTCTTTGGGGCCATATTGGTCCGAAAACGTGGTCTATTACGATTTCATGGCGGCATTATGCGACACTTCGCCTGATATTGCAAGGCTTTTATCTGCCAAAGATTTTCCCGCGAAACTTGTGCTTGCCAGCGTCATCGCCTCCACTAGGTAGATTGAACCTCCCCTTATGGATATCCTTCATAATTGGCCCGAACATCTGACTCCCGCTAACGGACTCTTCTTCTGCCTCTTCCCACTCGGTAGGCTTGTGCGTTTTCTCCTTCTCGGCCTCAGTCTTAAAGTCGGGCCATTCGATGTTTACGTCCGAAATGATCATCACCAGTGCGTCGAGATGGTCAGGACTCGGCTCGTTCCGCGCTCGCATCTTCGGTTTCGGTTCGAGCTTCAGCTTCTCGTAATCCTTCTCCTCGTACAGTCGCTTTCGCATCTGCGTCAATAGATCTTCGCTGTACGGAACCTTGAGCATCTTCTTGGTCAGTATCATCTTCAGCTTCCAGTGATCCTCGGTCATGCGGTCAGCGAATCGCTTATCATTTCGCGGCTTGCGATTGTTCAGATATTGCCGAACGCCGTTGTACCCCAGGTCGGTCTGCATGTACTTGATCACCGTAGCTCCAAGCCCACCAGCATCGCCAAAGCAGTCGGTAGGATCTATCCCGAGGTCGCGCAAACTGCCGACCATCTTCCGCGCCAGCTTAATCTCGTCCTTCTCGTTGAACGTGCGGATCTCCTTGATATCAGTACCCTCAGCCAGCATGAGCACCTGCGAGTCACCGCCACCAGAGAAGTCGATGCTCGCCCGTCTCGGTCCCTCTATCGGCGACCCAACCCCCTTCATCGCGAGCTTGATCGTATCGATGTCCATATTAGAGAACACAGTATTCACCGTCCCTGCTCTCTGGAACCGCCCGTAAACCATAGACTGCACAAACGTAGAGTTCTCGCCATACATCTTGATAATGCGAACTCGCTGAGCCTTCTTTCTAGGCGTCAGCAAATGCGGACACTCGTTCCAGCTCACCATCCGCCGATACGTCCAGTACCTATCAGGCGAGTGCTTGAATAGTCCAGGTTCTTCTGAGAATTTTATAGCTTACTCTCCAATGCTTTCAACTCTGCAATCTCGGCGCGTATATCATCCTCAGTCATTTCGTCAGTAGACACAACGTCCGGTTTCACTTCTTCCAGATCGTCAGGGTCAATGCCGCGATAGAACCATCCAGCTTCCGGCCCCGGCGTCGATACAGCCATCAAAAAGTCGGGGTCAATACGCTGCACGGCCTCGAATATCGTATCTTCGACGGTCTTGCCCTCGTCGATCAAGTAGATGCACGGACGGTATATATAGCTTCCACGAAACTTACCGTACTTACCGTGGAACCCCTCAGCCTTGCCGCCGCGAACGCACTTGTAACCCTTCCATCGCGACCCGTTCGGTGCGGAGATAGTCATATCAGGAATAGAGATGTTCCACCCATACGGCTCAAGCTCTTTAACTATCGGGTACAGATTAGTCAAGAATAGCTGCTCGCGAACTTGGTCTTCAGACCCGCTCGTAGAGTAGACCATGCAACCAGGAAACGCTACCATCGCAGCGAACCCCGCAACCTTGAGTAGCAGCGACGTCTTGCCTGACTCGTTCTCGGTAGACAATATCACGCGACTCATTGGTTTAGCGAACTCGGTCAATGCGTCGATCTGCCAGTCGTAAGCTTCCTCATCAGCCCATAGATGGAACTGGCGTACCGGGTGCAGCATTGAAGGCCAGATCAGCGCTGCCTCAATCTTCTGCTCTCTAGTCAGTAGCTCGCTCATCGCGCTCCATCCCCATCACGATCTCGACACACTTAGAAACTACAATCGAACTCGTAGATCGCTCGCCACTATTCTTATCTTTCTTCACCACGGAGTCAACCCAGTCTTTCTGCTCGTCGTTCAACCGAGTCGCAACAACATGATCCCTGGTAATCGTTTTGTACTTATGCCCCATCAGTCTCCCCCTTGCCCTGAGACAAGTTCATAGCCTTCTCGATATCGCAACCAGATATTTCCATCATGCGGAGCTGGCTGCGAGTCTTGAACCCGCTCGGAAAACATACACCGACACCAGATTTATTCGACAACAGCTTAACCTTGCCACCATTCTTCCTCGTGAACCTTCTACCCTTGCTATGATTGCTCATGTTTCTCCCGCAAAGCTGAGGCGGGAATTTCACCCGCCGCGATGCTACTTCTTTTTCTTGGATGCTTTGGGCTGCCTGACGGTGCCGTGATTTCCTGTCCCGCCACCACTACCGTCACGCCTTCGGCTACCGCCACAAGCACCTCGACCACCACCACCACTGCTTTTCACTACTCTTGCCATAACATACTCCTTTCTGTTCGTGTTATCCTTGTATAGATTCCCTTGCAGCCTTCGCTGATTTCTGAACATCGTCTATCAACTTCGGGCCAAGCGTGAATACATATAGATCTACTCCTAGCCGTTCTATCTGTGCGTCGAGTCGGGATATTAGTTCACGGGCCGCTAGAAGCTCGTCCTTGTAGATGCAAGCGCCATTCTCGTATTCTTCGCACGATGTAAAAGTCATGGTGTATTGTTCCAATATGTATTACACTTCTTACAGTGCATTTTCGGATCCCCCATAGACGTAACACCTATCTCAACATGGTGCTTCTTGTGTGCGCAGAAGCACCAGAACATCCAAAGCATACTGTTATCCCATGCGAACTTGTGCCGCCACCTTTTAGTATTCAGCACACCTATTCTCCTGGCGCGAATAACGCACTAACCGGTACACCATCAGCGGGGTGAATAAGCCCTCTTATAGTAGTTGACCCATCGTCGTGTCTGTACTCTACACCTCGATACCCAACATAGTTGACCACCTCCGATATCGGCACCGACCATACATCATTGAACTTCACGGACAGCTTCCCGTCCCGCTCTACGACCTCGCGCCGTTCCAGCCTGTCTAATTCATACTGCTTCATCTTCTTTCTCCATTTATCATCAAAGTTCGCTTCTCCTAGCGGCGGAAAGACCGACCACCAAATTAGCGGCAGCACCACTATCCCGCCAACGATACAAAGAACAATGCAACCAAAAACATCTATAAGCGTCGTCCTTGTCATCGCATCCCCCACTATTTACCTCCTGTTGTCGGACTAGCGGGTGAATCCCCGCCCCACTGTTCTGCCATTGCTTTTGCTATGCCTTGGTATGTTTTGCTACGTAGTTTTGATCTCTCTTTACCCGGTGGGAGACAGTCTAGCCGGTTAAGGCTTCTCTTGGAGTTATAGTGCGTCGGGCTATACTTCTTCCCGTTGGCTATATAGCTGACAGGTTCGACAATGTTTGTCGGCCTGAGTAGCGGAAGGTTACGCAGCCAGAGGCAAGTGGCTTTGCGCTCTTGGTGTCCGAACTGGTACGGCTGAATAATTTGGTCCGGCTTCCTCCACTGAGATGATATACAGCCTATGGGATTTTCTATGGCAACCCTCTCGCAAGAGCATTCCGCAAATAGCATAAAGAATCTAATCGCCTCCGCTCTGGCGTCCCTTCTTGCTTTCCCGACCAGTGCTCCCGACTTTCTCGGTGGCTGATCCTTGAGCCACTTGTTGGCCGTCACCGTGAGATAGGTGCAGGGAGGAAAGGCGATAATCATATCCCATTTCTCCTTCAATCCTTGCGTAACGTCGCCAGTAATGTGCCACTCGGGATGGCCTCCAGAGCATGGCTCTATATCGCACGAATATGCCCAATGACCTAGCTTGCGGAACTCTTTGCAGACCGCCTGGCTCTCCTCGCACGCTATTAAGACCTTCATCATTTACCCTCTACTGTCGAACTAGCGGGTGAATCCCCGAAGACCTCTTGGATGGCATCTACGAGATCATCTTCCTTGAAACTAAGGTATTTCGTAGTGTTGTTGATATTCTCATGGCCTAGACCAGCCGCTAGGACACGCAGGGCGTCACACCTGTCCCTCCCTAGTAGATTATCGTAGATACGGGCTGCAAATGTCTTCCTCATGCTGTGAGTGGCGATCTTGCCAGTGAACCCCAATACCCTGCAAGTCTGTAGGAGTTGCTGACCAAAGCCATTCCGCAAGATGCACTTGTTGCCTGACCTCTGTGTCTGGAAAACGAAGTCGCTCGGCTCGGTGAACCCCCTTGCCTCAATATCGTCTAACTGCTTTTTGAGAGCTTCCTTCGTGCCATTGGTCAACGGCATTGAGCGCCCACTGACAGTCTTCTCTCCCCTGCCGCCCTTCATGTTCCACTTCCTCATGTAGACGCGATCAACCATCTTGCCGCCCTTGAATACATCACCACGGGTCAACGCAAGGATCTCCGATATGCGGAAGCCTGTCTGTATCCCAAAGGTGATGATGGCGGTATTCCTAGTGGCGTATCGCCGCTTAGAGAAGTAATCCAGAAGCAGTTGCTCTTGCTCTGGGGTGAATGGTTCGCATCCTATCATCTATGGTGTCTCCTCTGTGGGTAGGGCAATCAACTCACACATTATGCCGCAATCATCCACTATCGGCGGTGCGTGTCTTCCTCGTTCTGGGTCAAGCTCATCCAGGTAAATGCCTTTGATGCAAGTGCTTTTCATAACCCGCTCAAGCTCCGCTCTGGCCTTGAATACCTCTGGGAAATCAACTCGGATATGATTCCAGTAGCCCATTCCTCCCCTGATACATCCAATACAATTATTGTTGTGATAACCAAGATCGTACATGGCTGGCCTTGCGATCCCGCTGGCCTTGAGTATTTCGTGTGCCTGTACCTTGGTAATCTCCCGCTCAATGAGAGGGAAGCGGTGGGCAACCTTCTTCATGTGTATAGGTATCCTTTCAGCTCTCGCCGTTTCCGCTAGATCCATTCCCCATATATATGTTAGTTCCTCGCCGCTTTCTAGCTGATCAACTTCCCATTCGCGCCTGACGCGCCGCTTGAGATAGTCAGTACATCGAATCCTAACTTTTGGACCATTGATGATGCCGCCTTGCCTTAATGCCGTTTCTACGTCCATGTACGGCGACTGCATGATTTCTACCGACTTGCCGAACCAAGCCTCACAATCCTTGACAAATCTCATTGTGTCTGGATGCTGGTCTTCGATATGCGTATAGATTATCTGGTCGATATCTTCTATGGCAAGCTTTGTAGCTACCGCGCTTGACACTCCTGCACTGAACCATGATATAGTCTTCATTTATTTACCCGCTTTGTTGTCGTTAGGCGGCGAATCTCTTCCATCTCAAACTGAATCCGTGCGTGTGCAGGGTCTAACAGAAGGCTCTCAACGTATCGAACCTTGCGGATAATCTCATCTGCCGACATTCGGAGATTGAGTTCACACAACTCCTCTAAGGCTTTACTTACATAGCCCTTGGCACCTTCCAGTCTTGCCACTGAATTAAGGATTTCCTTGCTCACTTATTCACCCCCTTATCTGTCGAAACAGAGCCTTTCGCCTGTATCGTAATGGACTCAGCAAGGAAGGTGAACACTATCAGCAATAGCATAGCCTGTCTCATGCAGTCTACATTGTGAGGGTTCAGAACCATACCGCCCTCTGGCGCGAATACCCCACTATCTATGTCCAGACCGCAAGCGTTTCCTGGGACTGTAATGTGTTCCGGTCCCCACTCTCCCCATGTAATCCTAATGCTATGAGTCTGATACAATGGCCTCGCGTTTGGTCCCATCTTGCGCGGGGCTTCGTCCCTCTCGAAAGCGGGGCGTTCATCGTCTGGGTCATACCTTGTGTCAAAGCCACACCCATCCAGCCAAGAGCGTCCAGTTGTCTCTACAAGTTTCCCCATCTTTGCTTGGTCTAATCCCGAAGCTATAGCCGCTTCCTTGAATTGTGGAAAGAGCGTGACGCCAAATCCCCACGCGCTTATTGATAGGTCAGAACGTGGACAAAGCCCTACAATTTCATAATACATTTGTCATTTCTCCTTCTGCGGAATTACCCGCTTTGTTGTCGGAACGTGGTCTTTCAACGCCTTGCACACCATGTTCCGCTTCTTCTGTGTTCCGTTTACCAATTCACGGTAGGCACAAATCACACTGGCTGCTACCAGTTGATCTTCGCGGGTAAGGCTGTCTGGTGCGTGGTTTAGCTTCCATGCAATATCAGTCGTTGGCGTACCAATGTCCGGCCAATTCATATCCTCAATCTGAACGTATCTGTCCATAATTCCCCCTATTTATTCAGTGCGTTTACTGTCGGAACCGATCCAATGCCCTCTTTCAGCATCTTCACATACCAGACATTGCTGATCGTTTCGTCAGTGATGAGTTTGTCCATTTCTTCTTCTGATTC
>Ga0307928_10000771_pt1 | contig 24147 bp, 19 predicted proteins | sample AceLakmetagen232_FD_201815 | JGI IMG/M metagenome (GOLD analysis project Ga0307928, IMG submission 201815) | Saline water microbial communities from Ace Lake, Antarctica - #232 | ecosystem: Environmental > Aquatic > Non-marine Saline and Alkaline > Saline | place: Antarctica: Ace Lake... | reverse complement strand
CATTATTTATATTGATGTGACCATTACTCCTGTACCAGGAATTGACTTTGTGTTCGGTACTATTGTGATTGATACCGTCAAAACAAATGTGTAAATAAATATAAGGTAAGAAAGGAGAATTGAAAAATGAGTTCTAATGTACCTTCGGGTTCCAGGATTGCTTTTAAAATTGATGGAGTAAAAGTCGGTTATGCCACTGGTATTTCTTATGACGTGACTTACGGCACTGTTCCTATTCAGGTTCTAGATCAACCTGATGTTCAAGAGCATGTCGAGACTGGTTATGACGTTGGATTTTCGGCTACTAAATTTAGAGTTGTTGAGTCTTCCCTAAAGACACTTGGTATTGAGCCAAGCTTAGAGGGCTTACTGACTCGTTCTGAATTGGTTGCTGAGGTTTATGACAGAGTTAGCAATAAGACATTGGGTCGTTTTGAGGGTGTCAAGCTTGCAGGAACCTCTGGCAATGTTAATGCTAGAGATGTATTCAATGAGACGCTGACATTCGTTGCTCGTAAAATGACAGACGAATCTGGTGTTTAATAAAGATTGTAGAGGGGTGATTTTTCACCCCTCACAACCTTCGATTTTAAAAAGAATAAAATAATAAAATAAAAAGAAAGGAGAATTAAAATGGACTTCAGTGGGTTACCATCTATGGAGTTTTCTTTTACAATTTCCGTACGAGGCGCAGAAACAAATGAGCTTTATGAAGGCAATTTTGTTTATACACGATTAAATTATCGCGCAAAATCAGAAGCGGCAAAACTAACAACACAATTAAACGGAGATTTAGAAAACCTAGAGCCCTCTATTAAGTTTCTTAATAGCGTTCTGGGTGTTTTGCGTTTTGGCATAATCGATTCCCCCAAATGGTGGAGAGATAACGGGTTCGGCCTTGAATTGTTTGACGACAATGTGATCATCGAAATTTATAGAAAAATCGATGACTTTGAACAGGAGTGGTCTAAGAAAGTAAAAAAGGAACCTCAAAAGCCAAAAAAGAAAGATGAGTAAGGGTGTTAGCAATTTAGAGAAAATTGCTTTTAAGAATTTATATGAATTGGAAACCGAGGAAGATGTCTTTCGATATCTTAGGATTTGGTGGTCCAATTATTATAAAAGGCCCAGTAAGGATCCTCTTCTAGAAAAGTATACTTTCGAAGAGTTATTGTTGGAGTTTTTTGAACAAAACCTAAAAACTAACAAACAAAGATTCGAAGAGGTCAAAGACCAATGGTTTGAAGAATGCCTGAGCGATGAAGAGTGGGTTAAAAAAGAAGAAGAAAAAATAGGAGCAAAAATAACAAGAGCAGAAGGTCATGGGGAGGTCAAAGAAGTCCATGACGATTATAGTAAAACACTTAGCAAGGGCAAATTAAATGGCTGAACAAAAACATGTAATTAAAATATCGGGTGATTTTAAAGAATTAGAAAAGAATTTCGGCAAGGTAAAAAAGGAATTAAAAGGTCTTTCTAAAGATGGAATAGACCTCAAACTTTCTCCAGATGCCAAGAAGCTTTTTTCAGCACAGCAAGCTCATATCATAAAAGGTCTTACCACAGAAATCAAAGCCTCGGAAAAAGAAGTCGATAAGTTGGCCAAAGCTTATGTAAAGACTGGGGTTGGCCTCGAAAAATACAATCAAGCCATACAAAAGAACGCACAACTTTCCCGACAATTTAAACAAGCAGGAGGTACGGTAGGAGGCGCAGGTGGTGGCGCAGGTGGTGGCGCAGGTGGAGTAGTCGGTGCTTTGGGCCTGTCCCGTTTCGCTGGTGCCGCGGCACCAGCCGCAATTGCCGCCGCGGCTTTGGCGGCAGGTGCATATAGCTATAGTCGTTCCCAAAAATATGCAAAGCCAGGGTTAATTTATGAAGGCTTGGGTTACGACCGTGATGCCGTAAGAAGGCAGGTAGTAGGTCCTGGTTCTTCAAACATGTACAATCGTGAAGAGTCAATGGGAATGGGAATTGGTTGGGCTCGTGCCAGTGGTGGCCTGGGCGGTTTAGGGTTAGGGATGCAGGTGGCCAGAGGTTTTGGTATGGATTTTGACCAGGTGTCGGGCATTGCAGGAACCGCACGGCGCGGAGGCGGGAACGAAGGCAGTCAAAGAAAAGCTTTTATAGACATGATGGCGGCAGGAGTCGCAAGCGGTGTCGGTGATGCTCGCTTGCCTGAATATATGCAAGCGCAAACAGCATTGCTTTCTGGTTTTATGCAAAGTGGCCCAGCGAATATAGGATTCCTTTCCAATCTTTTATCTACTGTTACAAGTAAGGGTGGCTCTTTTGCTCGTAATAATCCAAATGTGACCGCAGGCGTAATGAACAAACTCAGTGCTGGCTATATGGCTCAAGGTCGTGGTGGGAATATGTGGGGAGTAATGGCCCCTCGATTTGTTAAAGAGTTTGGAGCCAAGGGAGCCCATGATATCGAAGTAATCAGTGGGTTTGGTGTAGCTGGCGCGGGTCCACAATTAGGCGAAATGAACTTGCCCCCAAAAGTGATGAAGGGGTATAGAGATCTTGGGTTGCTTGATAAAGGGGCTGGCGATAAAGCTATGAATGTTATTTATGGATCGATATTCGGGGATGGAAAAAGAAATCATCGTCAAATTACAGGGGCTACACGATCTATGTTGGGTGGTGGAGCTTCGAGTTCAGATGTAGCGAGCACACTAGAGCTTTTACATACCTGGCAACAAAACAAAGGTACCAAAATAGGGGATGCCGCGAGAGAAGAATTTGATAAGCAATTAAAGGAAAAAAATAAAACTGTTCAAGATAGTATGGACGGTAGCCTAACAACAATTAGTAAAAATGTTAGTGCGATTCTGGACCTCGCAAGGGTTGGTGGGATATCTCAAATGGCGTTAACGATATGGGAAAAAGTTTTTGGGGACGAAGCAGAAGGAGCCAATTCGGGACGGAGTGGGAAAAAAGGTAAATCTGGTCTCAGGACAGACCGTCATAATAATCCAACAGCTTTGACCGTAGCTCTTGCAAAACAAGCTGGCTTAGTGGCTGGTGTTGACTATGAGGTCGGAGAGCCGTTTACAGACGAAGCAGGCAGAACTTACCGTACCGCAAGATTTCTAGGCAATGCCTACGAAGGAACAACAAAACTAATTGACAGAGTAGGGTTTCATACACAAGCTGGGAAGCCAAGGTGGCTAGGTACTGAATATACTGATGAGGAATGGCGTGGGTTTAGTACAGCAAGAAAACACGATATTATTTCTCAAATGTCTCAGATAGAAAAATCTAGAGATTTCGGACCAGGAGGGTCAAAAAACAATAGAACTAGGCTGGGGGGTGTTGTTAAGTCTTATGGTGAATCGGGGGGAACGGGTTCTGGGTATGATTATTCCAGAATGGGTGGAAACACTTCTGACTCTGGTTATAATTTTATAAATGAATTAATAAGCGGCATAAGAGAAATGGTGACCCAACAAAAAGAAACAAAAGAAGTGATTTCGCAACAAAAACAAGAAGTAACTGGCGCGGACAATTTGTCACCACTTAATATAGTGCTATAAAGTAAAATGAAAAAAAATATTTATTCAAGAAAAAGCAGATGTTATTTCGACGTTTTTCATTTCAAAGATCAGTCTTTAACTGGTGGAGGTTTAAGCACTGAAAAACACGAAATCTACGATCACATCGTAAGTTTCACTTACAACAAAAGTATGTCTAGTCCAGCGGGCTCGTTTCAGTGTAAAATTTTACCAGTTTTTGATTACTCCAAAATCATTTCTCCAGGGGATTGGGTTCAAATTTACCTAACAACAGATGACGATAAAAAGCACAAAAGAGTTATAGGTAATGTCGATAGGGTCTCCTTGGAAACCGTAATGAATGAAGACGGGACTCGGGAATCGCACTTTATGATTTCTGGTAGGGACTTCGGCAAAATCTTTCAAGATACCAATATCTGGTTCAACCCTTATAAGATAGGCGATCTGGAGGCTACAATTTTAGATAAGGTTAATGAGATTGGTGGCCCCTCTAATGTTTTAATTAAGAATGTCATTGATTTGTTTTTGAACGACACCACTGAAATTCCCAACTGTTCTACTAGTATGAATTATTGGTATATCGGGAACAAGATGGCGCAAGAATTAGATTCTTTTGGTCATCGTCAGCTTGCCGACATAATGAATATGGACGACTTTAAGACAGCACAGCCTGGGAATAAAATCATTCCAGTTATGAATACGCAAGGCAACTTCTGGCAATTGCTGAAAGGTATTAGCAACGAAACCATAAATATGTTGTATTTGGAATTGTATGAGGATAAAAATGGCCTTTCTTTGCCAAAGACATTTTTTGGTGTCAGACCTTATACGTTTAGGACATATAAAAATACGACACTACCCATTAATTATTTTTTAGATTTACCTTCCGTAGATGTTGATGCCGATAGCATAATAAGGTCTTCTACTGGACTGAATGACCACGACAGATTCAATATGTTTTTCTTGACATTAAAGCAGGAGCCAATATTTAAATCAACAGAAGCAAGCATATATTCCGAAACAGCTTCAGCAATAAACAAAGCAAGTATTAAAAGGAACGGTTTGAGGCTATTCAAACGAATGGTAGATTACGGCTCTTTGGCTTCTAATGGCCAGTTTGATTTGAAGATTTATAAAGCATACCTTGAGTTGGTGACCGAATGGTATAAAGGGAATCACCTATTAGAAAATGGGACTTTTGTTATTGTAGGCAATCCAGAGGTTAGGATAGGCAAACGTATGGTTGTAAAAAATAGCAAAGTTTATCCCAACAGACAATATTTTATTGAGTCGTACACAGACGAATGGTCTTATACTAAAATGTGGAGACAAACAATAGAGGTTACCAGGGGGATTGTTGTTGAAGGCAATTTAGAGACCTACGCTTACGAAGGCAAAGAAAGCTTGTTTAATATTTCTGGGGTTTCTTCTGTTGTTAACACCACTAAAGACTTAGCAAACGCAGATGCGTTAGGCGGGACGTTCGCATAATGTTACATAGAGACGGAACAAAATATAGTGAAGGGTTACTATCTCAGTCTGCCTCAGAGCCACGTTATCCTTCTTTTGTAGAAGCCAGGGTAGACGAAATTTTATACACTGACGACCCTAGGAATTCCACTCATAGTTCTGGTAATAGGGAAATTGAATACAACTGCACAATTATAAATGGCACCTTAGAAGGTCAAAGAATTTTTAACGTAAAAGACACGGCAGAATCTGGTGGCCAATATAACAAAAGTGTAAGGGTCAGAAGTCCGACAAGAAAAGGTAAGATAGAGCCACCAATTACAGAGCCCGATAAGACGGACGGTGAGTTTGTTTTAATCGCTTTGGTTTATAACAACCCGTACAAATCTAGAATTATAAGAGGACTTCCCCATCCGTTAAGCAGAGCAATGGATATTGAAAAAGATGAGGGTGCCGTTAACACTTGGGAATACAATGGCGTCACTTTCCACATCGATAAAGACGGGGCCCTGGAAATAGGGTATGGCGGTGGAGCCAAGGATGTCAATGGCAATGCCGCTGATGAGAATGCCGCTGGTAGCTCTATTATTTTGAACAAAGAGGGCGGTGTTGTTTTTACGGATAGTGAAGGCCAAATTTTAGAATTAGACAGTGAAAACAAAAAAATATCCATAGAGTCTTCTGCGGATACGGACATGTCGGTTGGTAAAGATTGGTCGGTTGAAATAAACGGGAACACCAGCATCCAATCAAATGGGATCCTGACACTAAAGGGTGCGAATGTTTTGATACAAAGCGGTGGTGTGGGTGCGGCCAGGATTGGCGACATGGCTATTGGAATTGGCAATATGGGCGGTCCTGTTGTCAGCACAATTCAAACAGGAAGTATAACGACTTTAATAGGGGGCTAAAATGAAAATAGAAGAAATAGTATTAAAAAGCAAGAATGGCAAAATGATAAAAATTAGTTTGGAAGACGCTGAGAATCTGTACAGGGAATTAAAAATAATTTTTGATAATAAGCAAGATTTTATTCCCTACTACCCTATTTATATAGAAACGTACCCAAAACCAAACAACCCGTTTTTCGACAAGTATACCGTTACTTGCGCTGATTCGGTGAGTGTGACAAATCAATTGGATAATTAATGGCTATTGTTTTTAATGCGACAACAAGGAAGTCTATTTCAAGAAGGATTGTAAAAATTCCAATTGAAAACACAGCTTTTGATACCTCCATTGCCAGTGTTAATGCGGCACAGGTGGCTTATGGGAATGTGGATTCTGGGAATAAGCTTTGGTTCGATTGGTACGGAGATGATCTTGGTGGGAACTATGAGCAAGAGAGAACCCTGATGAACGGGTACATTTTTTCTTCTATTATAGAACAAAATTTAACGGACTCAGCAAACAAAACAGCCTACAATTTCTTTTTCCCTTTAGGAGAAAATTACAATCCCTATGTTTACCCCATTGTGAATTATATGGCTAACGGGCAAAACGGGACTCTTTTTAAAACTGACGGAGATGCCGCAGGCAATTTTACAACTTGGGAAGTGAACAATTTAGTGGTTGGCCAGGACATTGTGGTGACCGATGACGACACTGGGGACACAGCCGATACTTATATTCAAAATATTGTTGGGGCCTCTGCACCATTTACAATAACTGTTTACAATAGAACCACTGGGGTCGCAGAAAATTTGAGTAACTACACTGTAGAGGAAAATGCAATTATAAAATCCGTAAGAGAAGTTTCTTATGAAGACACCACAATGGATTTGATTTTAGAAATTTATAATGTCTTGCTTTCTGGTGTTGCGGGCGGTGCGGCTTCTGCTGGTGGAGGGTATAATCAAGGCACACAGATAGTCACTGCTTCGGTTAATAGCTGGGGAATAGGTCAATTGGTCATTGGGGACGATGGAGCGGCTGACGGGGCTGTTCTGGAGGTTATAAGCACATCTTCTGGCGGTGGTCCCTACACTTACTCTGTAAGGGAGGTCGCGGCAACTGGGACTTTTGCGGCTTCTTTCACTGGGACGTTTGGTGGCTTCACAAATCTCCAAAGAGAAAATTTAGCTGGCTCTGCTTATGATAATGCCCTGAATGCCTTGGCCGATAAAATGAAGGATTGGGTTTATTTAGATGGGACTGATGATTGGCAAACTTTTTTAACAACCATAAACGCAACATTGACCGCGAACGAAGAAGACAGGGCGGCACAACAAGCTCAAATAGCAATAGCTCAGGCAGATGCAACCGCCGCACTACTGGTTAATTCAAATTGGCAGGCATTCCCCGATACAGGGGTCACTGGAAAATTTTCAGATGGCGAAATAGGGACAATCAACACAGAAATAACGGCAAGGAAGGCTTTTGCCGCTGTTCGGGTTCCCCAAATTGTAACAGCCTTAGGTGGGGTCACAGACGCGGGCGGTAGCTTTACTTTTTTGAATGCGGTTGGGGATATCTATTACAGAAGGTTCCAATTCGCAGACTTTAGAATCAATATAACTTCTGGGAGTTTATCTAAGTCCCTGCAACAATCTGGCACCGTCGGTATCATAACTGGAATGAAAACAACGAATACAGAATTAGAATCTCAATATACCGATAAAATGGCGGCAACACTTTTTGTGATTAATGGTCAGGGGAGTACATTAATAGAAGTTACGGATAGCAGTTCGTTTGTCGCGGGGGACGTTGTTTACGTTATTTCAGAGACTCAGGCAGAAATTTTGACAAGCATAGTCTCGATAAAAGACAATATTGTTAACTTAAAAGATACAGTTAGCGTGGATTACAAAGTGTTAGATTTAGCTAGGCTGTATAAAGAGTTATAATATAGCTGTGGAGTAATTAATAAATGGCATTACAAGGATTCAATCAATTAAAGACGTCGATAGGTGACTGGAAAAACATCGGGGATAATTTCAGTTCTATTTGGAATAAAAGTGGATCTGGAATGAATACGCTGGTTTCTCATGCTTTGCAAGAGGTGAAACCAAGGAATTGGAATAAAAACCCTGGGTACGTCTTTAAAATTATTGGTGGGGCTACCAGCAACAGTGCCCCTAGTGATGATAAAGAGCCAGATATAAAACCAGTAGATCTCGAATATAGGCTCCAATTAAACCCGCAAGAAATTAAACAAAGCGAACCGTTTTCCATAAGAATTATCCCTACGCAAGCTGGTGTTGTGACCGAGAACGAAGGGTTTGTTTTCAAAGATTTGGTTATTTCTGGGACAACAGGGATTTTTCCCAGTAGAGGGACGCAGGGCGTAACTGATTCTGGCGTTGCGAGATTGGGCGGTGGTAAATCAGGCTATCAAGAATTAATGGAGTTCAGGAATTTTATTCGTGAATACGCGGAAATGAAAACCTTGGCCGATGGGGCCAACGCTCGGTTAATTTTCCAAAACTTTAAAGACAATGAGTTCTGGTTAGTTGAGCCCGTTAAGTTTGATACAAACAGAAGCAAAGACTCTCCATTCACCTACAATTACAATATTATTTTAAAAATTGTAGGTAAGCACGAACTTACTAAGGCTGAAATGGAATTGGAATGGTATGAAAAGATTTTTAATACCATAGATCAAATTGAAGACACTATTGATGCGGCGATTAATATTTTAGATAGCGCAATAAGTACATTGGAGCAAATAGAACAAGCAGTGGATAGCGTTTTATTGAAGCCGCTGAGACAAGCCAACAAAATGATCCAATCCTTACAGTCGGGTAAGAATAAAGTTTCTTCGTTGCCTAGAAAATTCTATGGGGATTTGAAGTATCAAGTAAATAGGATCAGGGACAACTTTTGTGATTTTATCGGGCAGGGAAGTACCGCTTATGACGCTATTTACGGCAGAGGTTCTACATTAGAAAGTGGAGTGACTTCAACAGTTTTGACACCAAAGCAAAGGCAAATTTTAAAAGCCTTTAGTGATTGCGAAAGTGCAATGAACGATATGCTCTCTTCGGATAAATATTTTGGAGACGTCGTTCAGGTTATTTTGAACAATGATCTGGTGGACGCCGATTCTATTATTAGTGAAAAAGATTTATTGGACAAGCAAGTAGCGAGTAAAAAGAATGTTTTGGCGGCATTCAATAACGAAATAGAATTGCCGACCCCTAATTCTGCGTTTAAAACAATTGTGAATTCTGGGGATATCTTAGAGCGAATAGCCATGAGGTTTTTAAGAGATCCAACTCGTTGGATAGAAATTGCCAGTTTGAATAAATTAAGGCCCCCCTATATAGACGACACCCTAGATCAAGAAGGGGTTTTAAACCCAGGCGACCAAATACTTATCCCCTCTGTTCAGTCTTCAAATTTAGGAGATAGCATTCTATTCAAAGGGCGAGAGACCTCTGTCACAAAAAGATTGAGTGACCAAGAAAAATTTATGTCTGTTGATTTGCTGTTGAATAGCAACGCCGATATTGTTTTGAATAATAGGGGAGACGTCGAGTTGGTGGCTGGGTATGACAATTTAAAGCAGGCCACCCTATTACAAATTGGTTACGAGAGAGGCTCTTTATATTATCACCCCAATAAGGGCGTTAATATCAAGGTTGGAGAAAAAAACTTATTGATGATTGATGAAATGATTCAATCTATTAGGGAAACTTTAGAATCTGATGTCAGAATCTTTAAGGTTCCAAATGTTAGCTTAAAAAGACAAGACAATTTAGTCAGACTGGATATGACAGTTGTAGCCAATAAGGCCAAAGAATCAGTTCCACTCGTATTGACATTTTAAGGAGTAGTTAGAAATGTTTGAATTTAAAAGTTTTCAAAAAATTGTTGCTAGTCAGGTCGCTTATATAACCGCAAACAGTCCATTAAACGATGTAAACGCTGGCTCTACAATTTTGACTATGATCGAGGCGGTTTCTCAGGAAATTTATCAACAATACATTCAGTTGGTAAATGTAATACAAAGTTACAACTTAGAAACGACCACGGGTGAAGATCTAGACAATAGGGCTTTAGAATATGGTTTAGAAAGAAACGAAGCCAAAAAATCCAGCGGTTACATTACAATCAGTGATGAAAGTTTCACCAAGGTTTCTACTAATGTTTTTGCTGGTACGGGCGGTGCTGTCGCGGGTCAGGCTACGTTAGACATTGACGACTCTACTGGGTTTCTTGATCCGGGTGGGGTTATGCCAATAGGCGGGTGGCCTAAAATAATTGTTGGCCGTTCAGCAGGAACGGAACAGACAATTGAGTACACCGACATAGTGAGTCACACGACTTATTATACTGTTATGTTAAATGCCACCATTACCGGCAGTCATAAGATTGGGGAATCGATTATTTATAGCCAAAGGGGCTTAAGGAGTATTAATTCAGGTTCGGTTGTTTACGTTCCCCAAACCAATATTTCAGATAGAATTGATTTCATTTTAAACGAAACAGCCACATTGGCAGACGGGGAAGATGAAACTGAAAACATTCTAGTCACGGCGAATATAGCGGGGATAGACGGGAACATCCCGTTGGGGTCTATTGACACCTTTGAGACAACACCGTTTGTCGGGGCAATTGTAGAAAATCCAGAATCGTTTACAAATGGCACTGATATTGAAACCGACTCTGAGCTTCAAGATAGAATTCGGAATACTATTCAAAGCCTGTCTAAGGGAACCGCCCTGTCTATTATTACTTTATTGAGTGGAATCACAAATAGTGAAGAAACGAAGCGTGTTGTTTCTTCTAATTTGATTGAGCCCGTTTCTCTTTCTAGCCCGACTAGGGTTTATATTGATGATGGTGTTGGGTTTGAACCGACCTTTAGTGGCAAGGCGACCGAATACGTCATCAGAACAGCGGCGGGTACAGAAAAGTTTTTACAATTAGATAACTATCCTATCGTCAAAGCCTCTTTGCTTACCAATAACTCCCAACCTTATGCGATTAATTCGGGGGATAAATTAATTGTTGCTGTCAATGATGTTGAAGAAACGATTATTTTTGGCTCCACAGACTTTACAACCGTTGGGGTTGGCACTGCTAGGGAAGTTGCGGTAGCAATAAACGATAGAATGTCTTTAATAGAAGCCAGAACAGCCAGTAGCAACAATAAAATTATTATAAGTGCTTTGGCCAATACGAATGAAAAAATTAAAATTGTGACCCCTGGTACGGGTGTTGACGCAAACGACGTGTTGAATTTTGATGAAGATAAGTATGCTTACACTTTGAATTTGTATAAAAATGACGTTTTATTGAATAAGGACGGCCTCACTGCTTTCGTTGACACAGCCAATACCGCTCCTTACGATTTATCTGGTGCGCCAGCACTTACGTTGGAAATAGACAATAAAACAACGAATCCTTTGTCGATAACATTTGCTCCAGCGAGCTTTCTTGATCCTACTGTTGCCACAACTGATGAAGTTGCGGCCGCAATAAATGCGGAATTGCCTGGTGGGTATGCAATTTCTATTTTAGACGACAGTAAGGTTAGGGTATATTCCAGAACAGCAAATGAGGCAGACTCTTATATCGAAATAACAGGAGGAGTGGCAAATACTATTTTGGGGTTTCCCACTGCTCAAGTCCAAGGTGCCGATGTTGATTACGTTCTTAATAGGAATAATGGTCAAATCGAATTGACTGATTCTTTAATTGAGGACGACGTGGTGACCGCAGGGACTGTTAATACTGAAGCATTTTTAGAATGCGTTAGCCCTCAAAATTATCCGATTACAGTAGGTGTTACTGATTTGGCGTTTTATATTGATGGAGAGGCGGTCGCACAAGTTATCACATTCGCTATAGCTTCCTATACAGCAGAACAAATTGCCGATTTAATAAATGATGATAAATCTTTAATTGGCGTTCATGCTTATACGATAGAGCGCGGCACAGATACTTATTTAAGAATAGCGACTAACACTTTAGATGGCTCGGGAACAATAGAAGTTGATGGGACCCTGACGACAGCAATAACTTTAGATTTTGCCTACAACACTCTTTCGACTAGTGAGGAGCCTAATTCAGCATACATTGAACCTGATAATGAAGAAGATTATGTTTTGGGCCCAGATCAAAATTTAGTTGTGATTTTAGATGGCGACGCATCAGACAGAGTTTTAAATCTAATTTTCAGTTTAGAAGGAACAGTGACCAATGCTGGTGGATTGGCCACGTTTGACTCTACGAATGTCAGAGACAGCTATTCAAATGATAATGATTTTTTTAATGGGTATTATATCAGATTCCAAAATGCCACGACCACGCCCGCGTTGAGAGGGTATGCTCGGTTTGTTTCGGATTATGTTGGGGCTTCTGGCGGTTTTGTTTTAGCTGACGATTTACCAGCCGCCCCTGTCAGTGGAGACGTCTTTGATATAAGTCCAGTGACAGCCGACAACATTGTTTATTTTTTAAACAATACGTTGATTACTCCATTCTCTATTTATACGGATGTTCGCTTAATAAAAGAAGGAGTAAAGCCTCAAATTGCGACTACGACTGCGGGTTCTGCTGGGGGCATACAAATTCCAGGTGGTTCTGCTAATAATATTTTAACTCCTTTTGTCTCTGACGGAACCAGTGGTGGGGATTTTGAAATTAATAGTCCTGACGGTTTATTTTATGGAGTAGGAGATGCTTTGCCTTCTGCCATTGCTATTGCAGAAGATTTGAGAACGCAGACAAACGCTCATGCCGCAGATGCCGCGCAACATACTACCGCAATAGACAATGTCAATTTCCCATTGGCTTCCCCTGCCGCTGTTGCTTTACCGAGTTTAATAGTTTTAGTAACAGAGATGTTGACTAGTTATGATGCTCATGACGCTGACGCTGAATTGGGAATTGGTTGGGCTTACCATGCCGCACAAGAAACAGCGGATCATTCTTTAGCAAGTGCGGTTGCGCCTACTACCCTACATGAGTGCGTAATAAGACTGAATGATATTAAAACAAAATACAACGCACATGATGCCGATAGCACTTGTCATGGAGTTGGCGGGAGTCATCCAGAAGCAAGGACTCTTTATACATATTGCGGTGGCCTAAGAATTAAAATAGACAATGCCCTTAACACCTACACCTATTCATTCGTAACAGACGGATTAATTGGTGGGACTTTTACTTGTGGCTTTGCTAGATATCTACAAGTTGGCGAAGGGATTGTACTCAAGGACGACGATTCAATTACATACTTAAACGGCTATGTAAACGACATAACTGCCGCTGGGTTTTTGACTCTTGGGGCTGATGGGCAATCAGATGGAAGTTTCGTTACAGGCAATGACCCTGGCCCTTTGGGTGCTGGCTTAACAGTTGGCGATTATGTTGTTATAAACGATAACAACACTAATGCGTATACAGACGGATATATTTATTCTTATACGCAGGCGGGAGCCCCTTACACGGTCGTAATTTATGACGGAAGAACTTTAGAGCCTTTTGATTTAAGTGCTTATACCCTGGCTCAAGTAGCCGTGTGTTATTATTCTCCGTTTACGATTGATGTATATGACAGAACTACGGGAGCGGCTTACGACATTCGCGATTTTACAGTAGCGCAAAATGCCAAAGTCAGTTCTGTATATGACAAAGGCTACATACAAAATATTGCGGCAGATTTAGGAACCGGGGCAGAACCTTACACTGTAACGATTTATGACGAAGATTCTTTGGCGGCGGTTGGGACCTTAGAAACCTATACAACTGATTATGGAGCTGTCCTTAAAGATAGGCATGCTTTTAATTTTAACAACAATGCCGTTGTTGGCGTTGATGGATACAAATATTACATTGGCCTTTTAAGAGAAGTCCAATGGAAATTAGACGGTTTAGATTCTGACCCATTAAATTACCCAGGAATAAAGGCTGTGGGTGCTACCATTGAGGTTGCCTCCCCCGTGGTAAGGCCCATTAGGCTTTCAATTGATATAACAACTCAAGGCGATATAACAATAGGAAGTATTGACTCTAACATAAAGAACGCGATTATCCAGTATGTTAATAATTTGAAAGTCGGGGAAGACGTTTTATTGAGTGGTGTGGAATGCGCTGTAAAAGAAGTCAGCGGTGTTTACGACGTCAGTATTATTTCGCCAGCAATTAACGTGATAATTTCTTCTAACGAATTGGCAAGAATTTTATCTTCCGATATTACTTTGATATAAAATGAGCAAACTAACAAGACTGCAAAAAACCTTACCTGCTATTTTTAAACCCAACATTAATCCCTTCATAAAGGCTTTGATTGGTATGTGGGCCAATGGGCTAGAAGAAATTCAAGTACAAGTTGATGAGGTTCACGACCAATTATTTATAGAGTTGGCCGATGGGAATTATTTAAATGATTTAGGTAAAAATGTTGGCGTTAATAAACCGTCTTTTGTTACTTTAGCAGACGGGACAAAGGAACTATTGCCTGGTATGGCAGATAGTTCATTTCGGAAACTAATCCCCATAATGAGTTTTTATCCCAAGCAATTGAAATACACTATTATTTCTGCTTTAGATTTATTTTGGGGTCCCACTTATAGTCGGTCCACAATAACTGCTAATAATGACGAGCCCTATGACTTATCAGGTGGGAAATTCTTAATCTTAAAGGTTGATGGCGATATCGACGTCACTATTACGTTTAAAGATTCTGATTTTGAGACTCCAGCACAGGCCACAGTTGATGAGGTGATCGCTGTAATAAACGGAACCACAGAAACCGTAACAGCAATTTCCTATTATAACTACGAAACGGCTTCTAACTATGTAAGGATTTATACAAATACAATAGGGACGTCTGGCTCTATTCAGATCACAGGTGGTACGGCCAACACGGCTCCCGATGGATTTATTTTTTCCACCTTGGTCGAAGAATTTATTAGGGTTGGGGCCTACGAAATAAATAATAAAGAAATTGTTTTTAGAATTCCCGAAGATATCCCAATTTTATTAGACACCTTAAAGGGCAGTCATCATTTTAAAGAAGGGGCTTACGATTTCTTATTAACTTCCGTGGATTACACGGGCGGGAACAACTACCTTAAACAATTCAATTTAGGTAGCAATCTAGAAACAAATAGTTTTGGCGGTCCTTTTGGTGCGGGGTTAGACGAATTAGATTTCCCTGGCGGTGTTTGTTATGATGCCGATTATGTTTATATTTGTGACAATAACAATCAAAGGGTAATGAAAAGGGATATAAAGAACCTATCTTATGTGGATCACGGGTCAAATTATGGCGGTTCCCCTTTATTAATGGTTACTGGGATTTGTTGCGATAATAATTTTTTATATATTACAGACGCTGGTCGTCATGAAGTTTTTAAAGTTTTAAAAAACACTATGGCCTTAAATGCCAGTTACGGTGGTTTGGGAGCGGGGAACAATCAATTATTTATGCCCACAGGAATTGATTGCGACAGCACTCATTTGTATATTTGTGATACAAAAAACCAGAGAATGATGAAAAGGCTTAAAACCGACTTAAGTTATGTCAGCAAAATTGGTTCTTTAGGGGCAGGGAATGACCAATTTTTTAATCCAGTAGACGTTGCGGTTGATGATTTCGGTTATTTTTATGTTTCAGATTATGACAACAGTAGAATTGTGAAAAGGGCAACCCCTATTTTGGCTTATGTCGATGAGGTGGCCATTGATGATTGCTCTTCTATTGGGTATGATGAAAGTGGGAGAAAAATTCTTTGTTCCGATTGGATGGACGGGATAAATGAAAGAGTCAGGGTTTTAAATTTAAACCTAACCGAACATTCTAATTTTGTAATAGAAGTTGGGGATATAGGGGTTAATGCGATAGCCGCAACTCCGACTTTAACGGCATTTAGTGCCGTTATTGATCCCGATTGGCCTGGTTCGTTTTTATTTGACACGAGATTAAGTTTAACAGGATTTGCTTTAACTAGCAAAATTGCGGAACTAGACCAAGTAATTGCTAAAGATGTAACTTATATGACCTTACAGGTTGGTGATTCTAGTAATTTTTCTGATGATGGTGGGTATTTGGCTATTAATTTCGGCAAAGAAGGCGAGGAATTGCTTATTCCTTATTTAGGGGTCCCCAACTCTACAACTTTGACTATGAACCCTGCTTACAGGTTTTTATCTGGTCATGCTTCTGGCTCCACAATTAACCTAATTGAAAAGGGGAATTTCGTCCCTAGCACGGACGGGAGCGATTACCCCGTTTATTTGATCAACCCCAATGTGGCCGAGGAACTTGTGACAATGTTGGTTAATTTGATTAAAGCCGCAGGTATTAAGTTAAGGTTTGAGATTGATGCTACTGAATATAAATATGATTATTTAACAAATTTGTAATAAATTATATAATATAGATATGATTTCTGGAGGTGTTTATAAATGTGCGCAATGATGCAAAAAATAAAATTTTATGCCCAAGAAAGATTTGTTATTCCCGATGTAGAGAATCTTCAAGACTTTATGGAGGAAGACCTCCAGCTTTATAATACAAATTATTATACGGCAACGAGTTTTATTGTTTCTGGGTTTTTAACAGAGGTAAAGGGTGGCTTGGATATCAAAGTCGCAATAGCAGGAAGCACGCTATTCAATTCTTCTGGGGCAATAAAATCATTTTATGTTGGAGATGCCGCTGAAGATCAATTAGAAAAGAAAATGGACAACAATACTACCAATTACGTCCATATAGAATTGAGCAGGGGAACTGGTTCTGAAACAAGTCGGGCCTTTTGGGATCCCACATTAAACAATAATGAGGGTGGGGAATTCATTCAAGACGTCAATACCGCAGAATTTTTAGAAGTCAGTTTATATGTGACGCAAACTGGGTGGAGCTCAGATGCCGATAAGATTCCTTTGGCTGAAGTTGTCACGCTCTTAGGAGCGATTACTACAATAAAAGACCGCAGAGATTTATTTTTTCGTTTGGAACGTGGTGACGACCCGACCTATACCTATACCCTTTCAACTCTAGTAGAAGATGAAACGGATTGGAGTTCGGCTGACAGACAATTAGAAACTACAAAGAATTGGAAAGACTTTGTAATGACGAAATTTGCTAAAATCCAAGGAACAGCTTACTGGTGGGAAGATCCTCCTGGGTCATTAGCATCACAATTATACCGATTAACAGACGGGGGGGTATGGGCCTGGACAATTACTGCCGCACCTGACATTACCGCATTTACGGTTGCTCAAAATGCTATTGTTAAGAACCCTGAAACTGGAGCCACAATTGGAACCTTTAATGTTAATGGTTCGTTGATCGGGACATTCGGAGTTGTCTCTGCCGCTCTCCTATCACTTGGTCAAGTTATAGAACTAGAAGACGACAACACTGCTGGTGGTGTCACTACTCGGTATGTTGTTACAAATATTGGTGCTGGCCCTATAGTTACAGTTGAAGAAGCGCGACTGACGTTTTCGGCAAACGCTTATTATGTAATTATAGGAACAGTAAATGTCAATACAATTCCGTTTGCTGGCGCAACACCACAATCGCCGATTACTTTGGGTCCAGAATGGGTTGCGTATGTCGACTTAGACCCAACATTGACCACTGATTTGGTTGTTCATGTGGTAAAAGACGATGATTATATAAACGCATCGACAAGATTCATTGTTGTAAGACGTTATGCTAACGCGGTTTATATAGGTTAAGGAGAAAATATAATATGGCAATGAGATTAGATAGTGGAGAGTCTGGGGAGCTTACCCAGCCATTAACAGATGAGACCTTGGCATATATGGGCTCTCCTGATCCAAGCGATAGCACCCCAACATATTCTTCAACAATTTATATTACGAATGGAGACGACTTGACGGTGGCTATTGGGAAGCTAGATGCGGCTTTGGCTTTAATAATTCCAGTAGGAACCTACATTGCTTTTGATGATTTTAATGCAACTCTTTCTTTCCCGGACAATAATTATTGGCAAATATGTGATGGGTCCGTAATAGCAGATTTAGACAGTCCTATCAATGGGCAAACAATTAAAGATATGTCGGGCAGATATTTAGTTGGTTACGGAACTGACGGTGGTGCAGATATTGGTGGTGCTGGGGCTATGGCACTTGCTGGTAATGCTTCGCATCAAATAAATATCAGCCATACTCATACAGGTCCAAACCATAGTCATGCTGGAGGAAGCCATACTCATACAGGTCCAAACCATAGTCATGCTGGAGGAAGCCATACCCATACAGGTCCAAACCATGCCCATGGTGCTGGATCATTGGTTGCTCGTGTATTTATGAACAATCCAGCGACTGATCCCACAGATGGTATTTATCTCCAATCAACTTCTGCTACTGCTTGGAATGCATCATACAGAGATGATTCTGGGGGTAATAAGCCCGTAGTACCAACTGGAATTACTAACGCTACAGTCGTTGCAGGATCAACTGCTGCTGCTGGAACAGGAGCTACTGGCGCGGGTAGCGCGACGACTGGCGCGGGGGGAACAGGGTCAACAGGCGCGGGTAGCGCGGCAACTGGTATGGGTGGAACAGGGGCGACAGGGGCAGCGGGGTCGGCAACACAGTCAATTCAACCTAGATCAGCACAAGTTCGTATGTTTATAAGATATAAATAAAAAAAAAGGAGGAAAAATGATAAAAAATTATGGTCTTAGGAAGGAGAACCCTGACTTACCAGATGATTATAAGGTAATAGTCACTTTTGTTTCAGGGAAAACAAAAACAATAGAATGCGCTTCTCATAGATTAATTGACAAACTTTATAATACTATAGCTATTGAAAACGAAAAAACAAAAAAGAAAGAAGTGGTGTCAGAGTTTGTTGGAATCAACCCCGTTCCATATTTTGAATTTTGGACAAAAGATAACAAATTAGAAACAATACCTATCACAAGTATAGAGAGTTTGGTTTATGACGATTCTTTTACAAAAATAGTAGAATTGCGCAACTCCGAATTGACAGAAAAGAATAATACAAACATAGAAAAGGAGAAATAAAATGGAAGAAATAATCCAAAATGTATACCTACAGGGTGGCGTAGTAATGGTGGCAGTCAATTTTATCATTGGCTTCGTCAAAAAATGGGTTCCCACTAAATGGTTACCATTGATCGCATTGGGTCTGCCCGCAATTGCTGGTGGAATTTATGCCGCTGTCCAGGGTGCCCCTGTCTTGAACACAGTCCTTATGGGACTTACCATTGGTGGTGTGTCGATGGGTGCCTATGACGTGAAGAAAAGCGTTAAAAAATAGAGTTCAAATAAGAAAAGAATTACGCTTCGGCCCTTATTTGTTTTTAAACACTCAGATAAGGGCCGTTTTTTTATTCTTTAATGATTTTGATTTTTTCTTTACCAAATTCTTCGTAAATCTTTGATCTCTCTATGTAATGCTGTCTCAAGTATTTGCTGTTTTGATGAGTGAAGTCAAAGACCACTGCCTCTTTCTTGCCAGGGAACGGCCTTAAAAGCCTCCCTATGCGTTGCATAACGCTTGACTTAGCCTTGCCACCACCTGCCATGATGCCTACGGAGGCCCTAACTGTATCAACGCCCTCTCCAAGCACGCTCGTGCCGATTAGGATATTAAATTTTCCTTTATTGAAGTCTTCTATTGTTTTAGAATTTATTGCTCTTTTTTCCGTTCCGTTGGCAAATTTGCTATTGGGGATCCTTTTCTCCAAGTATTGGCCATGTTGGATTTGATCGACAAAAATGATTGTGCCAACTCCTTTGCCATCCAAAATTTTTGCTTTTTCCACTATCATGTCGTTGTATTTTTCATTCTTTACGATTAAATCACTTAGCTCTTTTTGCCAAGTATACCTTTGGGCTTCGTGGTAAAAATCGTAAATCAAAAAATAAACGGGAACCAGATATTTTTCTTCTATTCCTTTGAGGGCTGAATACTTATACAAAAACTTATTAGAAATCACAGATTGAAGAGACATGTCGGTCCCATCATTCCTATAGGCGGTCCCAGAAAAATAATAACGATAATAAATATCATTGAAGGCTTCTGAATTAAGATCCACCAGGGTATCACAGGCTCCGTGATGGGCTTCGTCCACGATCAAAGTATCTATTTTCGAAAACCAGGTTTTATCAATATTGGGCAAAGACTGGTAGGTCGCTATTGAGATAGGTTTATCAAGTTGTTTTTTGTTACCAGTGATAATCCCTATGTGTTTTTTACCAAAAACTTTGATTAAAATATCATAAAATTGAGAAAGGATTGTAGAAGAAGGGACTATAATTAAAGCATTATTTTTTAATTGATAGATAAGTTCTATAATACAATTTGTTTTTCCTGTACCAGTAGCGGCCTCTATGATTCCCCTTGGGTTTTCAAGGCATTTTTGTATAATTTCTTGTTGATAATATCTTAATGGGGGTTGTTGTTTTAATTTACGGTATACTTTTCTTGTTTTTGGGGGCTCTCTTAAATCTCTTTTTTCGAATTCAAGATTCTGATCTGAAAAGTAATCTGTGACAAGGTCTAATAATCCAGTTGGGAAGGAATTGTTTTTTTTGTTAAATAATCTTATATTAGAATTTTTTTCAATGAAAATTTGTAGAGCTTCCCAGCTTATTTTAGATAGCCAAACTAGACTAGGATATTGAGACTTGAAAGAATCAAAACCAATCTTACTACAAATATCCCTAGACATATGCCATTTCTTAATAAGAGTATTTTTTAAAAAATAAGCATCTTGTTTTTTATAGGAAAGCAAATCATCTATATTCTTATTTATATAAGAATCTATTTCTTTTATTTTAGTAATACTATTATTTATTTCTAATATCATTCTTTTATTTATTCTTTTTTTTATTATTATATTTAATTATCTTATATAAAAGAATATATATAAAAAATATAATAAAGTAAACCCTTAATATTATACAATGAATACTATTGAATATATGACGCTATATATAGTGCCACTGATCCTTATAATTATAATTATAAGGGAATTATAAAAATAGGGGTTGATTTTTGAGTTGGATTTATAGTAAAAAGGGAATTGAAGTGATTGATAAAGAAATTTTTGACAGAGAAGAGACAAACGAAATGCAAGAAAATTTAGAATTTCTAACTGTTAAAAGCTTGTCTTCGGGAAATTGGGATGATTATGTCGTTCAAAGCGTAATCGAATACGTGAATCTGCATAAATATTCTTCTCCAGTTAGGACCCTCAAAGATATGAGTGAGGAAGAGATACAAGATATAGAAAAAGAATACGGTGCCAAGGTTATTAGGCCAAAAGTAGAGGAAGGTTAAGGGGAGCATGGTGTAATTTGGTAGCACGATGGTCTCCAAAACCATTAGTCAGGGTTTAAGTCCTTGTGTTCCCGCAAAAAAAATAAGAAATAGGAGGAAGAATGAGCGAAACAAGTAATTATTATAAGGAAATCAATGGGTTAGAGGAATCAAGAGAGCTTATCTTGAAGGCAATTGATTTATTAGCAACTCCTGTGAAAAGAACTTTGGGCCCAGAAGGATTGCCGATCCTTCTCCAAATAGAAAATGCTCCTCCCCTCAACACAAAAGATGGTGTGACCGTTGCGGATAGTATTAGTGTTGAAAGTCAGAGCATAAACACAATCATTCATTCAATCAAAGAGTCGGCGAGAAAAACAAACGAACAAGCTGGGGATGGCACTACTACGGCAATTGTTTTGACGGAAGCCCTGATAAAAGAGGGGTTGAAATTAATCAAGATGGACGCCATTAAGCCTCAAGAGGTTGTTTCTCAAATTCAAGAGGCCACTAAGTTAATCGTTGAAGAGTTGGGGAGCATTTCGGAGCCCGTTAAAACAAAAGAACAACAAAAACATGTGGCTTTGATTTCTTCCAATAACGACGAAGAAGTTGCAAATTGCGTGGTAGAGGCGATTGATCGGGCTGGGCAAGACGGCTTTGTCAAGATCGATGACGGTATCAGTGCTTTTTTAGAGGTTCATCATTTGGACGGGTATAAATTGGACACCGGCTTTCATAAGTTTGGGACTTTGGGGACTACGTTTATTACTCACCCTGAAAAACATTCTTCTATTTTAGAAGCACCTAAGATGATTTTTTACAACGGGAACTTGTCCGATGTCAATGATTTTGCTTCGTTTTTAATAGAGTACACTGGGAAAGGGGAGAAGTGGCCACCTTCTATGGTGATCGTTGCGAATGAGTTCAGTGGGAGTTTGATTAATTTTGTTGTGGCTAATAGGCAAAGAGGGGCTCCGATGTTTCTGCTTAAAACACCAGTACTTGGCTCGCCCAACTCTTCTCGGCCTTTAATTCTAAAAGACTTAGCAGTATATTGTGGAGGTGAGGTTGTTGACGGTCTCCCCCAAGCATTCCAAAAAATTCTTAGTGAAGAGGGCCAAACTGAAAACATTTTTGGTTCTTGTGATAAGTTGATCTTAGAGCAATACCAATCCACGATTTACAATGGTCATGGTACGGATGAAGACAAAGAAAAATATATTGACGTTTTAAAGGCTCAGGTCAAGGGTGCTGAGAGCGAATGGGATGCTGATTTTGTTAGAACTAGGATTGGTAAAATAACTGGTGGAGTTGTCAGCATCAATGTTGGCGGCAGAACAAAATTAGAGGCCGATGAAAAAAAGGCCCGCGTTGAAGATTCTTATAACGCTACTAGGGCCGCAATAGAAGAAGGCATTTTGCCAGGTGGCGGCTGTGCCTTGTTATATGTTTCAAGGTTTTTAGACGGAAACTCTTTTGTTCAAAAAATGTTTCAAGATATCTTACAATATCCCATTGCCCAAATTCTAAATAATGCGGGGCTATCCTGTGACGTGATTTTAGAAAAAATAAAAACTAAAAATAAAGATGGTATCGGTTTCGGTTATGACGTAAAGCAAAAGCAATATGTTAAAAACATGTTGGAATATGGGATTGTCGATCCGTTGAAGGTTGTCCGTTGCGCATTAATTAACGCTTCTTCAATTGCTTGCCAGATGTTGATTTGTGGCGGGGTTGTTAGCCACGACAAGACGGCACAGAAGAGGGATATCGCTACTTTGTAAGGGGGTTTTATGCCATTTGTTCTTGAGCCTGCGGAAGTTGTTAGGGAAAGAGATGAAAAAATGTATGATCAATTTGATCAACAGGTCAAGGAGACGATTACTTCTACCCCAGTTGACGTAGAAACAGAAGACCTTCTTGATGGATCAAAGGTTGTTACGCAACTTCCCTTGGCCCAAATACATGTCTTAGAGCAATTGGCTTTGAAAATGGCGACTGATCCCGATATTTTGGGGACTCTCCCTTTTTCATTTTATAGAAAAATAATAAAGGTGTGGATTAAGCGAATTTGGCATAATATTAAAAGGAGATTTGGATGTTTGAACCAGTCGGACCAGGGTTAGAGATTTTTCAAAAACGGTATTCATTGACTCCAGAAGAAACGTGGGGAAAGGCTTGTAAGAGAGTGGCCAGACAGGTTTCTTTGGCAGAAAGTCCAGAATTAGCAGAAAAGTGGAAGAATAGATTTCTTTCGATGTTGATTGAAAATAAATTTATGCCAGCAGGAAGAATCTGGTATGGAGCTGGTCGTCCTAAGGCCGCGCTTTTTAATTGTTTTGTTATCCCAACTGAAGACAGCAGGGAAGGTTGGGGAAAAACTGTTTCGGATATGATTGTGATTTCTGGTATGGGTGGGGGCGTAGGAATTAATTTTTCCGCAGTTCGTCCACGGGGAACCCCAATAAAGGGCACTGGGGGCTCCTCAACGGGCTCTGTTTCGCTTATGTCAATAGTGAATGCCGCTGGTGAGGTTATAAAAGCAGGGGGCGGTAGACGCGTTGCTCTGATGTTTGACTTAAATTTAGATCACCCTGACATAGAAGAATTCCTGGATAAAAAATTAGACTTAAAAGAGCTGAATAACGCGAATGTTTCCGTTATGATCCCACATGGCAAACAAGATGAATTCATCGATGCGGTTAGAAATAATAAAAAATGGGATTTGGTTTGGCAAGGCAAGGTTGTTAAGAGCATCCCTGCCAAAAGGCTTTGGGATAGGCTTGTTAGTAATATGCTAGATAGTGCGGAGCCAGGAATTTTGAATAGTCATTACGCAAACGAGATGAATAATGTTTGGTATTGTAGGGACTTGGTCAGTGTCAATCCTTGTGGGGAATTATGGCTGTCTGCTAATGAAGCTTGTGA
>Ga0307928_10000770_pt1 | contig 24158 bp, 43 predicted proteins | sample AceLakmetagen232_FD_201815 | JGI IMG/M metagenome (GOLD analysis project Ga0307928, IMG submission 201815) | Saline water microbial communities from Ace Lake, Antarctica - #232 | ecosystem: Environmental > Aquatic > Non-marine Saline and Alkaline > Saline | place: Antarctica: Ace Lake... | reverse complement strand
TATTGTCTTAAAGGTGGTGTAGGTTGTAAATTCAAAAAACATCCAAACTTAACAAGCAAATTTAGAGAAGATAGAAAGTTAGAAGGAGGAAACAAATAAAAATGGTACTCTTTAGAATAGTTAAAATAGTATTAAAGATACTTGAAATATTGATAATCTTAGCCTTGATACTTTATCCTTGGTTAGTCCTAGGACAAAATCCAATAACTTATTATTGGAATGAACTTAAGGAGTTATGGATGCTTGTTCAACAATGGCCTATCATAAATAGAATAGTGGGGTTGTTTAATTAAATGGCAAATGCTATGGTGTGGGTGTTACTTGTAATAGTTTTACTTGTAGGTGTTGATAAGATAATAACAGTTGCAAATATTCAAGCAGTTGAAAAGAACTTTCCGAATATTGATAAATTTTCTATTGAAAAGAATCCTTTAGCAAAGTTTTTCTTTACAAAACTTGGATTAATAGGAGGAACAATAGTTTATTTTATCCTCTCAGTGATAACTTTCCTAATAGCATTGAAACTATTGGATTTATGTTTACATTTGTTCAGAGTTACTAATTCCTTTTCTATTGCGCTTTGGATTATGATAATACTTTATTGTATTGTCATCGGGAACAACCTGTTCTTCTTATTAAAATTTAATGGGGTAATTTCTTAAAATGATAATGAAAAAACAAATAATTAAACCATCAGATACTTACATTTGTAAACTGAAAAATGATTGTCCTTTTTATCTAAAAGAAGATTATACTAAAATTGAAATTGAATTTTATCAAGACTATTGTTTAAAGGGTGGAATTGGTTGTGGAATTAAAAGGAATAACGATCTAACTAAAAAATTTAAAGATACTAAATATTTTTCAAAAGATAAATTAAGTTGGAGGAGTAAATAAATGGAAATTGAAAACATAATGAATGAAGAAACAACAAATGGATTGGAAGAGGTATACAATTTTGTATATGTTTGTGACAAATGTGGTTCAAAATATGGATCGGATGTAGTAGAAAAAAATGAACATGTCTGTCCAATCTGTGAAAAAAAATAAGAAGAATATCTAATTTTTCAAGATTGTTACTACTTTATAGTGGTGGGAAAGATTTATAAACCCTCATTTCTTAAACTATTTAGATTTACTATTATAAAATGACAAAAAGGAAGGTTTAAATTAATGGGTTTGTATAATATAATATCTTGTTCGGGTTTTGAAGGAGAGGTAGTTGAAAAAACAACCTTAGCTTTTGGTTCCTGCGCTGGAGCACGATTAGCTTTAGTTGGATTGTTTTTTATAAATGCCTTAGTTAGGAAATGGGGTGGAGAAGAAATAGGTGTTGATTATAATTTTTGGATGGGTCTTGGTGGTGCATTAATTGGATACCTTATAATGATTACACTTACTGGAAAGACAGGATTAGCAATGGTTATTGGAATTGTAGCAATGCTTGTTGGAGGGTATCTCGGAGGAGGAATTATTGGTGGAGGTGATGATGAATATGGCTACGATTAAAATTAAAAAATTACCAAAATCTATTAAAGTAAATTTAGAACAATATGAATGTGTTGATTGTAAAAAGAAATTTTATATTAATTCTGAAGATAAAATAGAACATCTTTTACCTTGTCCTTTTTGTGAAGGGGAAACTAAAAACATTAGAATCTTTAATGTTGAAATTAAAGGGATTGGAGAATACGAAAATTAAAAATTATACATTAACTAAAGTTGTATCAAGAGATTTTGTAACGGACTTCATAGCTAGATTTCAAAATATGGTTGGAGCTAATTTAACCGGTTATGAAAAGATGGTTAAAAAAGGAATGAAACAAATTCAAAAAGAACTAACTGAAAAGAATATAAATTTGGATTGGTATAGATATGAAATAACTCAGTTAACAAATGGTGCTGTTTCAATAACATTATATGGAGATCAAAAATGACTTGCCATAGATATGATAAATGTGTTTTTACCCAAAAGAAGATTTATTATAATAAAGAAGAATCGGAAGCATATTATAATAGTTGCTTAAATAAAGGAGAAGGATGTTCTGCTTCAAAGTTATCTGATATTGAATTTAAAGTTTTAGAAAAAGAAAAAGGAGAAAATATATGGAAAGAAAGTTAAAAATAATTGGTACTAATCATTTAATAACTAAGGAAAAGATTTATGAAATGATAAAGAAAGAAAACCCAGAGGTTATTGGAGTTGAATTATGTGATACAAGATTTAATCTAATGGTACTACCACTTTTAAATCCTGAAGAAGAATCTTTCAAAATAGACCAACCTAAGGATGAAACTCTTATAGGTAAAATATCTAATTCAATAAAAAGGAAAGCTGAAGAAGAAGATTTACAATATGGTTCTGATATGATTAATGCTTCTATATATGCAAAAGAAAATAACATTCCTTTAGAGTTCATAGATTTAGATATCACAAAGATTAAAGCATTAATGGAAATAACCCCTGATGAAGAGAAAAAAGGATTTATAGAAGAACTTACTAAATTTGAAAGCATGAGTATGAAAGAAGTTAATGATACTTCTAATTACAATGATACTTTAATTGAATTAAAAACAAATTATCCTATATCATTTGAATTCTTAATAACTATGAGGGAACTATTTATTGTTAAGAATATCTTTAAATTAGAACATAAGTATCCTGGGAAGAAAATATTAATACTTATTGGAGAAGGACATCTGGATTCAGTAATGAAGGAGATGGAAGAATGAAGATAGTAACTGTAATGATATTAATTTGTTTTGTAAGTTTAATGTTTGTTGGACAATCAATGTACCAAGCTGATTTAGAAGATGGAGAATTAAGAGATATTTATCAACAAACTGAACAAAGTTTTAATTGGTCAAATTATTCCACAGTGATTGAAAATGCGGTTAACAACGAAATGGATGATAGTGTTAATATAAAGGAGTATGATGTTAATACTAAGAGAGTTAAAAATGTTCTAATAAAGTTTATAGATTTTGCAGGGTTTAGTTCTTTTGAAATTAGTAAATGGGGAATAGAATATGGTTATGGACATCCAGAACATGACATGGGATTCTTCTTAAACTTTTTAATTAAAATCTTTTGGATAATTTTACTAGTAACATTGGTTCCTTTAGTTGTTCCAGTACTTGCAATAATATATTTATTCTTTAAAGGTATCTTCTGGTTATTTAGAAAACTTATGGGGTGGAAGAATGAGTGAAGAAACAAAAAAACCAAAGGAAAAGCATCGCTACGTTTTTCCAAATATATTAGCAAAGGCAATGGCTAAAGTAGATATGAGGGCACAGATGGAAAGTTCAATGCTTAGCCAGTTTTTACTTATCATTGGTTTAACTCTGATGGTTATTTTTATGATTATATCACACCAAACAAGTGGGCTTTATAAATTCATTGTTATATTCAATCTTCTTTGTGGTTGGGTTTTGATATCTTCGTATCTCGTGACAACTTACCAGCAGTATACAAGCTATGCTAGTGCTATGGGTTTCGATCCTGCAGCAGAGAAAGCAGCAGTTAAAAAGAAAGGACATATCTTTAAAAGAATTAAACTTGCTATAAAGAATAAATATGCTAAGAAAAAATCAAAAAAATCAAATATTTCTATTAATATAGAATCAAAAGGAGGTACTGAAGATGAAAGAAGAATATAACGATGTAGAAGACGAGATGGATGATCTTGAAGATGAAATAGAAGAAGAAGAAGCAGAAGAAGAAACAATAAAAAAATCTAAGAAACCTATTGCTGGAAAGAAAAAAGTAAGAGTTCCAGTTCAAGAAGAAGAACAAAAACCAACTGAAAAGTATGTTGCTTTTTACCAAGAAGCAAAGATAGGAATAATGGATACTTTGGCTGGTGAAGTTGTTGTTGAAGGATTTCAAGATGTGACAACTGCTACTATTGAAGCTTTAAAATTAAACAAACTTGATAAGATTGAAATTGCAAGTGGAGCATAAAAATAAAATGACAATGAAAAAATCCAATGAAATAAAGAAACCTTTAACAGGGGAACAGAAAAAAAGTACTTGGACTTTCTTTACAATTTTATTTCCTTCACTTGTTTTAGCAATGGCTTTAACATTCCCAAGAAGATTAGAAATAACAATAGTAGGAATACTTTTAGTTTTCTATCAAGCAGTTATTTTGAAAAGATTTACTGAGGATTATTATAATATAACTCCTTAAGTTTATCTTCTTTAGAGATGAACATTAAGTTTATTTTTATTATAAATTAAAAAGAGAAAATGATACGACTAGTATTTACAAAAATAAGAGAAACATTCACAATTGAAATCGAAGATAAAATTATTGTATATAGGGATAAAAAATATCCTAAGGGAATACAGTTTATGCCTAAAGATCCTGACTTTAAAAGAATAGTTTTATTCTCAAGAAATAAACTTCATGCTGATACAATTAAATGGATTGAAGATGCAAATAAAGGAAAGAACTTAAAAGAATATCAAGGAGCAAAAGACGATGAATCTTTGGTACCAATAATTGTTAAAGATGGCGAACTTAATGGTGCTGTTTTCCAGGGGGTTGGAAAATGAAATTTATTAAAGATAGTAAAGGGAGATTTGTAAAAGGAAAAAACAAAGGTCAAAAAAATCATATGTATGGTGAACACCATACCGAAGAAACAAAAAGAAAGATGAGTGAAGCACATAAAGGTAGAATAGTAAGTAAAGAAACAAGAGAAAAGATAGGTAAAGCACATAAAGGTAAAAAAATTTCCGAAGAAGCCAAAATAAAGATGAGTAATGCTAAGAAAGGAAAACCAAGTAACATGAAGGGAAAACAACACACTAATCTTACAAAGAAAAAGATAAGTGAAGCTAATAAAGGGAATTCTGCTTGGAATAAAGGTAAAAAAGGAAATATTAATTCTGGGAGAACTCATTTTAAAAAAGGAGAACCTTCTGCATTTAAAGGAAGGAAACATTCTGAAGAAACTAAAAAAAAATTGGGTAAATTTGCCAGAGAAAAGAGGATAAAAGAAATATTGGAACAAGGACACAGTTTACAATTGGGTAAAAATGAGAAAAAAATTTTAGATGAAATGGAAAAGAAGATAGGATATAAAATTTATAGACAATATAATATTATTGGATACATTTTAGATGGTTATTGTAAAGAATTAAATATTGTTTTTGAAGTTGATGAAGATTTCCATTTTGATTCTGAGGGAAATCTTAGTAAAAAAGATTTAAAGAGACAAAAGGATATTGAAGATGAATTAAATTGTAAGTTTATACGAATTAAAGATGGGAGGTAGCTTAGATAGCATCTTAAATGTCCTCATACCTGCGGGGATATTTATCTTTATAGCATTTCTTATTTATAGCAAGGCTAAAAAGCCCATTGATTCTTTTTTTGCTACAGTTAAAGGATGGTTCCAAAATGGAGATGAAGAGGGTGGGGGTTCTAGTGGAGGATATCCTGAAAATGAAGTATGGAATCATAAAATAAAATACCAAGGAGAAGAAATTTAATAATGGAACCATCTAAAAGCTTTAAATCTAAATGGAATGAAGTAGATCAAACATGTCCTACTTGTGGACAAGTCACAAAGATTAATAGGGGATTAACTAAACAGAACTTAAATAAGATGTTTAGAAAGCCTACAACTCAAGATATAATTATTCTTATAATGATTGCTCTTGTTATATTTGGAGCTTGGACATATCAAAATGAGACATTGCAATATAAAGAAATAATTGAACATCCTCAAGAACTATGTCAAATTTATTATACAAATCTTGCTATGGGAGAAGTAGTTGAATTTAATTCTTCAAATATTAAACTAAATGAAAACAACAAAATCTCTTAAAAAAATACCACTTATTTATATTTATATTTATATAAAAGCTAAAAAGAATTTAGTAGGAACCCCTTTTGTTAGGCCCTCCTATTTATTAGAAATATTAAAAAGAACATGTAAAATACCTAGAATATTACACTATCCAATCCTAGAAGAAATGGAAGAATATGGTTTAATAAAAAAACTTAATACCCAATTATGGGAAGTTTTAAATAATGATTGTGATAAAAAAGTTAAGGACTTTCCATATCCAAGGAATAGGCCATGGGATTAAAAATAGAAAGTAAGATGATATATTGTAAGAGATGTAAAATGTATAGGGCTTTCTCTAAAGAAAATGATAAATGGATATGTTGTAAATGTAAAAAAGAAAGTAAGAATGGGAAAGTTATTACTTTAAAATGATTTCCAATTTTATAGGAATATAATATGCATCTAGCATTTCTGTTTTAATCTTGTTTTGTTTTGGTTTTGTAAGTACTAATCTACAGAAAATTATTTCCCTGATTATCTGATGCATCTGAGAATAAGCTATATTCATCCCTTTTGAAATTTCATAAATATTTGAATAAGGATGTTTTTGAATATAATTTAAGATTTTCCATCTCTTTTCTTCCACAGAAGACTTCTTGCTTTCATTCTTAGATGTATAAGATATGTCCTCTTTTGAAAAAAAAGAGTTATATACCATCTTACCTTGATTATCTCTATTTTCCCCCTTATTTTCTTCTTCCATTTTAAATCTAAAAACCTATTAGAATTAGCTATTTATCATTTATAAACTTTTCCAACCCCTTTAAAGGAGTAACAGTTTAACCACTTGCAGCATCCATTGCTCCTAAACCTAAACCTATAGCTAATCCAGCTACAACTGCTACACCAACTGCTTTAGTACCCTTCCATGCAGCATTAGCAACATCTTTCCCTGGATTATTATCATCTCCCCATGGTTTAAATTGGGATTTTCCTTTATTACTCATCTGAGGCCATCCCTAATGCCTTCTTGGTTCCATTCCAAGCAGAATAAATAATACCTTCTTTTTCTTCCCTGGAATCATCTGAACCATTCCACATGTTGAATTCAGGTTTTCTTCCATCTCTATCACTCATCTTTGTCCCTCCTTCTAAAGCTTTCACTTAACTTTTTAACATCTCCAACTGTTTTTAGCTTCTTAATGTCATCAAATCCCACACTTATTTCATAATCTTCATGTTTGGAACCTTGTTTCTTTATATTGAAAGGTTTACAATCCCTATAATTCTTTACACCATCATGGTCTACATCACCATAAGGGTTTAATTTAGGGAACCTCTTTTTAGATTGATTCCAATTAAGATTAGTTGTCCTTTGTGAAACCTTTGGTTTGAAAAACGTTTTCTTTGTATTATTCTTTGCCATTTTAATTATAACTTATTAACCATTCCTGCTGTTGCTCCGATTAAAGGAACTCCAACTGCAATTTCTGTAAACATTTTAACTGTTTTCATTGGTTTAGGTTTTGCTTTTCCTGATAATTCTTTATCAGTTGGAAGATACTTAAGTGTTCTACCTAGTAATCCTAATGCCATTACTCCTGGAATAACTCCTGCTACTGCTTTTACTGTACTCATTTTTTAACACCTCCATTTCTACCTTTATTAAAATGTGCTAATTTACTTCTATCTGGTACTCTTACTGGTTGTCTATTTGAAAAGAAGTTAATATTTCTATGTTCTGTTAATAAGCTTTGTTCAGGGTTTCTCTGGAAATCCCTAGGAGTTTTTAAAAGGTTTGCCTGTGTACTTACTGCTGTAACTTGTGGTTCTCTAACAAGCCCACCACTTCTAACATTGGGTCTTGATAATGGTGCTACTTGTCTTGCACTATATGCGCTAGCAACTTGTGGTTGTCCATATTGATTAGCATAACCTTGGTTTCTAATTCTCATACTCCCAACTTTATCTACAATTCTTCTTCCAACACTAGGTCTTTGTTGTTGATATTGCTGAGGTGCTTGTTGTTGCATGTCTGCTTGTTGCTGAGCCATCATAACATCCATTTCATGTTGTTGGTCAGGTTCTGCTAAGAATTGGTCTTCTGCGCTTGGTTGGTATCTAGGGTCTTGTTGCATAGCAAGTTGATCTGCTTGCATTTGAACCTGTGCCATTTGTTGTGCTTGAGCTAATCTCATTTGAGATTTCTCTGCTGAAAGCATCTTTTTATAAATATGTGTTGGTACTTTTACTGCCTTTCCGGATGGAAGATATCTAACTTTATAAGTTCCTGAAGGTCTCCCCCTTCCTTTACTTGATTTCTTCTTAGTAGAAGTTGTTGCCCTAACCATAGAACCTTTAGGGGCTGCTAATGAAACTGCCTTACGAGTAACTTGTGAAATTCTTCTTGATTTTGCTGATTGGGTAGAAGCTTTTACACTTTTTTGATATCCTTTTATAATTCTTTCCCCAATTCTTTTTTGAGGAGATTTCTCTGATTCTAGTGTATTGTTTGTGACCATCTTATTTTTTTGACTAATTAGTTAAATAATTAAACCATTCAACCTATTTAAATGTTTGTTTTTTAAACTTAGGAATTTAATAATCTTGGTATTGCTAATAGATGCATTACTAAAACTAACATCGTCACTAAAATAGAAATAAGTGAAAAACCATAACCCATAGCCATAGCTAAAATAAAAATTGTAAGAAAATTAAGGATTGTTACTTGTGAAACCTTTCCAATTGTAAGTATTATATAAAAAAGTACAACTAAACCAAGTACAGCTAACCAAAAGCTTTGAAACATATTTACCACAAGAAGCTCCCATAAAGAAATCATATTTCCACACCCCCCATAAAACTATTACTCTTTTCTATTTCAACCTCTATTGATTTATTTCTTTCCATTTTAAACTCTCCTATTACTCCACCACTCTAATACAGACAACACATAAAATAGTGCAAGTAAACCTCCTGTTAATGCAAAAACTATAATTGCAGGAGTACAAGGCATAGATGTACATCCAAAAAATGATAATTCTCTTGTAATTACAGTATAAAGTGAAGAAATTGGAACAGCCCCTATTCCTAATAACAATGTAAAAACAGGGAAGAAGAGGGCCGTATCACTTTTGGTGACCAGATATATTCCAATACCAATAAGACCTCCCACAACAGTTAATGAACCAAATATTAATAATAGACTAGTGCCAGCCCATCCACTAGGATTTAATACAAAATCCCACATTGTAGTTTCATTAGAAGCATAAGCTGTTAATTCATAATCAGGGTCCTCAACTATATTATCAAACATTATAATTGACAATTGCAATACTATTAAAATCATAATCATATTTGATAATTTCATTGTTGTGCCCTCCTATTTGTATTTATCATATATGATATAGTAATTAATAATGTAACTCCTGCTAAAATATAATTATTGATAAAATCATTCCCAGAAAGATTATTAAAGTAAAAGAATCCTTGCCCAGTCATTTCTCCACCAACAAAACTTCCAGAAAGACTTCCAAACAAAATTACAAAAGTCATAACAACTAAAAAAGCCCCTGGATTTTGAGAATCATTTCCAAATTGAAAGTTTAATGCTGAAATTGCTAAAGCCATAAAGAAAAATACAATAACTAATCTATTAAAGTCAGCAGTATCACTATCATCTCCCCATTCATCTATAACATATTTCATATCTTTTATAAAAGTAAGTATTCCTGCTTTTCCTGCTGTTGGAATAAGAATTGCTTTCCAACGTGCATCTCCTTCTATTAAAATGCTTCCATTTCCAATATCAAAATAATACTTACCTTTAATATCATCTCCACTAACTATACTATACATTACATAAATAGTACATCCTCCTGGATTACAAGCAGACCATGTTGAATTTAACACAGTTCCTGTTGAAGAATTAACAAGTTGCATAGAAACATTAACTAAATTATCTTTTGAAGAAACTACTTGATATGAAAAGTTATATGTCCCCGGTTGTATAATTCCTGTCCCAGGTCTTCTAGCATATTTTATTCCTTCTATTTGTGAAACATAAATATCAGCAGAAGCTCCACATTGTAATTGCTGAGTATATTGTGTTTGGGTTGGTCTTAAAGTATTTGTAGTTCCAGTACAATCATCATTAGTAAAAGTAAATCTATGATCATAATCTGGATTTAACCAAAAGGTTACAAGCCCAGCAGAATCAGTTGTTTCCTGTCCAATTACAGTCCAAACTCCATTAAATTGTCTTTCAACAGTAACTTCAACATCTGAAGTTTTATCTCCATCTTGATCAACTACTTGAATAGTAGAATAAATTCCATCTGCAATTGAAAGAAGATACAAAGTTTTATTTGTTGTAGCATTTGTTAAACTACTTGAAGCATCATACTTTCTTTGAGGATATCCTGTTGAAGCATATTGAATGTTACGAGTATTTTTTAAAGTTACATTTCCAGGAGATAAACAGAAAGCATAATTATCATTTAAAGATGTATTTGAAAATAGTAATGTTTTAGTAACTGTCCCACTTCCTAAATAATATGTCCAAGTGGAAGTATCTATTGTTGCATTTATTTTGCTTAAAGTTTCTTCATCTTTAAAAGTAAAATTAATATAGGGCACTGTTAATGTTGCATTACATAATCCTAGTAATATTGGATTCACATTTTGATAAAAATAATCTGAATAAGAAGTATCTCCAGCATATGTAAATTTCCATCTAACAGATTTATTTCCAACAGAAGATAAATCTCTTGTTACTGAATAAATATCCCCTGATTTTGTTGTAGAATATTCTGTTCCACCATAAACTAGATATACCTCTGAAATAATAAAATCTGTAGATGCATTCATACTAATTGTTTGTTCAGATGTTTCATATGCTGATTCAGAATAAGAAGAAGATGAAATTTGGTTTATTGTAAAACTAAAATTTCCATTTGAACTAAATGTTGAACTACTATAAGTATCATTTGCATAAAAAGATTCAAAATCCCATAAATAATCTCCTATTAAGAAATTATCTATTAAAACATTATTATTTAAAACATCTCCCTCTCCACTCAAATCAACAAATGTTTGATTGAATAAAGTTCCATTTGAAAACCAAACATAATAAGTTGTATTGGTCCAATTATAATCTATTATTCCATCTGTTATTGATAAATTTGTGGAAAAGTTTATTTCTGTGGAAGTTTTTATGGAATTATTTGTTGGAGATACTAAATTTGTTGAAACTAAGGGAATATTAAGCACTCTTAAAATAACAACACCGTCACCACCGTCACCACCAGCACCAGCACCTACTTCAGTTTGTGATCCACCTCCTCCACCTCCAGAACCTAATCCATCTTCAGCATCTAGACCATCTACTATATTAGTTGAACCAGCTCCAGCACCACAAGTAGCAGAACCCCCAGCACTACCATCTGTACCACCACCTCCTCCACCACCAGCATAACAAACTGATGTTCCATTTATAGAATTTGAAGTACCAATACCTCCTGTTCCACCTTTATCTGTAGAAATCCAATTTGAACCAGCGCCTCCAGCTCCTCCACCACCACCGGAAGCTTCATCGCCAGATCCAGAAACCCAATTACCATTTCCACCTGCATAACCTTGTCCAGCAGTACCAGAGGCCCCACTAGTATATCCACTTGAAGCACTACCTCCACCACCAGAACCTCCAGAACTTGCAGCAGCACCACCAGCACCACCACGACCTCCACCAATAGCATTTAAAACATCTGTAGTATTAAAAAATTCAAATATGGAATTACCTCCAGAACTTCCAGCAGCACCTCCAGTACCAAAATCAATTTTATAATTAGAAGTTTGAAGTGTCAAATTTTCATGAAGATATCCTCCAGCACCTCCACCTCCACCACCAGTACCACCACCAGCACCACCAGCAACCAATAAAATTTCAAAAGCATAACCTTTTGTTATATTAAAAGTACCATCACTTGTAAAAGTATAAACTAAATAATTCCCAAGATTAGCTTCAGAAGCTCCAGAATAAGAAACTGCTGCACTTACAGCCCCAACTAATAAAACCGACAAGAATATAATTAAAAATATCTTTTTGTTCATTTTGGTACACCTTCTAGTATTGATAACTTTTCAATCTCTGATACTAACTTAAATTCCATCTTTTTCAAGGGAATGAATTTAATATCCTGGATATTGTTGTGGGGCTTGTGGTTGTCCTCCTTTAACTATTAATCCTACTGCTCCTAAAATAAGCATTATTAAAATTAATGGTGGTCCTACACTAAGCATTGCACAAGTTGTTGTATGTGTATTTCCAACTGTAACATTATAACAAGTAGTATTTGATCCTATTCCTCCACATACATCTGTTGTTGATTTACAATTCAATTCGTCTTGGTCTCTTAACCCATCGAATTGTGATTGAATCAGGGGCCAAAAAGATGTGATTAATAGTACAGCAACTACTAACATTACAATACCAAAAATGAATCCCATTCCCATTTGTCCTTTTTTATTATCTATCATTCAAGTATACCCCCTTTCATTTTATTATTAAATATACAAACAGGTTCTTGAGAACCTGTAGGCTCAAAGAGATTAAAATATGGAAGGTTATTTATATTTTTTTCAAGATGAGTATTATTTTTTGTTATCATTTTTTATAAAATTTTGTTTTAATATTTAATGAAAGTAATTTGTTCAGTTGCTCAGGAGTCATAGATAATAATTGCTCAGGAGTTATATTTAATTGTTTTAGTTTTTTCTTTTTCCAAGTTCCACCATCTTGATTAGTTTTTTTATTAACTGTTGGTGTGAATAAATCTTTTAGTTTCATTTTTTACTAGTAAAATTAATACAACAACCTATTTAAACCTTTGTCTTTAGTCGCAACTTGTTGTGACTTTATTAGTTGAGGTTTCCTCAACTGTTTTAGAATTAAAAAATTTCTATTAAAATATCTATTTCCTTTGAAGTTTTTTTAATAACTTTGTCTTTTGTTCTTCTGTTAAGGGAATTATTAACCTATCACTTTTCCAGAGGTTTATTTCTTTGGGTAACCATTGCAAATTAGAAATATCCCAAGCTTTTTTAATTTGTTCTTTATCATTATGATCAAACATTCTTAAAGGAATAATATGGTCCACCTCATAATTTCCTATATCTTTTGGAAAAGGTTTAAGGTGATTTATTATAGATTCCATATTAACACCATACTTTTCTAAAGTAATAATTTTTCCTGTTGTTGAATATTTCTTTAGAGATAAATAAAAATTACTTCGTATACGATCTTTTATTAAATAAGATTTATCAATTTTTCTTCGTTGTTTTCTAATATTATTTCTCCTTAGTTTATACTCTGAAGTACCCTCATATTTTTTAATTTAATTGCTAGTGCTTCTCCTAATGAAATTAAAGATTCATCATACAAATTATAATCCATTATTTCTTGATGTGTTGATCCATCAAAACTAAAAATACAAGATTGTAAAACAGAAGTGAGTTCTTGTTTATTCATTTTGTACCTCCAAATCGTAAAAAATGTTATCTTTTTTTGATTTTTCATCAATTTTAACGATTTTTACCTCTTTTTTTGGTAATGTTGGTAGTGTTGGCATACTTGTAGTACTATTATAGAATTGATTTTCTTTCCATATAAGGTTAATATCATTACCATGATTACCAACATTACCAAACTTAATTATTAGTTCTTTTTTATTCATTTTGGAACCCCCAAATCGTCAAAAGTATTTTTACCAAATTGATATAATCTTCTTGCAGGTCTTTCATTTGGGTTTCTAATTGAAAGTTTAATATCTGAAAATATCCTCCAAACAAATTTTTCAATAATACTTCCAAATTTAATTTGGTCTGATTTTCTTTCAAAATCTAAATAAGGAAATATTTCTTCTTTAGATTTAGTAAAAATATCTTTAATCTCTTTTTTAAGAATCCATTGATTAGGTTTAGCTTCATAACAAATTTCAAATAATCTTTTCATATCATTTGTTTCTGAATCTCCTCCAACTGAAAAAATTTCTGTATCAGCAGTACAAGGAGAATCATATCCTGCTGTTTCCATAATACCACCACATATATCAGCCCATTCTGGAAAAGAAGTAAAAGGAACAGTTCCTTTAGGTTTATCTTTTTCAAACCAATTTTTAACTAGAGCATAAAAAGAACTTAATAAATCTTCTCTATTATTTAAAACCCATTCATGTAAGTTTGGATTTTCAAATTCTCTTTTGTTTGCATCTTCAATTTCTAACAAAAATCTTATAAATCTACATCTATTTGCTAAATCTGCTGTATAAGTAATTCCTGCATTCCCTGAAAGTGATAAATATAATTCATTAGGCATATTAACATTTTCATTTTTTCCAAGTAATCTATCTGTATAATATTTATTTGTTATTAAACTTTCAAAAACAGCATTATTTATGAATCCTTTATTATTTGAGAAATGTAATCTTTTCTTTCCACCTATGAGAGCGCTTGTTATCTTTTTTCTTAATTCTTCATTTTTACCACCTGCTCCTTTTTCTCCAGTACTTATTGGACTTTCTTCACTTGCTTTACCTTCATAAATTATTCCTGTAATTCCAGCACAATAATCTTTACCAGATCTTTCCCTATTACCTTCATAAAAAAAAACAGGTGTTCTATCATTAAAATTAGGAAATAATCCATTTAAAAAAGGTGTAAGCATACCTGCGATTGCATTTATCTTATCTTGTTTACCTTTAAAACAAAATTCTTTTAATATTTTTTCTATATTTTCTTTAGCTTCTTCTAAACTCATATTTTCATTAGAAATTTTTGGAGAATCAAAAGATAACCAAGAATTAAATCTTTTATCATAACCAAAAGAAGGGAATGTTAATTCTCCTTCATAAATAACTGGAAGTTGATAATTAAATATTCTTTGAATTTGGGGAATTGCATTTTCAATTATTTCAGAACATAAAATAATATCTGCTTTTGCAGCAGATAAACTTCTCACAGAAAAATAAGTTCCAAACTCTTTATGTTTAATCATTTCACCACAAGTAGCAAATTTTTCAAGAAGAGTTATAAATCTTTTATCTTTCATTTCTCTAAATCCTGTATAAACTTCTTCATTAGAATTATGTAATATTATTCTTCCAATTTCAACTATTTGTTTAGAATTTAAGTTATAAAAGATTGTATTCTTGTCTTTGAAAATATCTGCAATATCTCTACAAACATCACTTATATTTCTCTCATAACCACCATCTAAAAGTATTTCAACCTTTTTATTATCAGGGGTTTTATACTCTTCAATCAATCCAAGTTTAACAGCTTCTTTATATGCAACTTCTAAAGCTTTTTTATCTCCTTTTATTTTGCTTATCCCCCTATTTTTATGGGGAGTTCCACAATCAACACATGATTTATAACCTACTTTAACACAAAGATATTGAACAGCATTAAGAGAAACTAAATGTCTCCAACAATGAGCTAGACTTCCATCTTTACTTAATGAAAAATTAGCGTCGGTATCACTTTCATGTAAAGGGTGCCCCTTTCTTTTATTTGCTGGAATCAATCCAACAATATCAGAAACCTTTAAATTAAATAACTCTGAATATTTTCCTTCACCTTTGAATTCTTTTTTTTCATTATTATTTTCAATCTTAGCTTCGGCTTCAATGTTTTCTTCTTCTTTCTCTCTAAAGAATTTAGGAAGGTCATTAAACCCCATTTCTCTAGGGTGAAAAGATTCTTTCATTGTATAGTAACCTTGAAGTTTATCTTCTCTTGCATATTCTGGTAATTTATCATAAGCAATTTTTTCTTTTTTACTATTAAGATTAAAAGGGACATAACTCCCACACGCTAAAACATATTGGTTATCACTTCTTATTTCTCCACCATCTGTAGGCAGATTTATTTTTGCTGTTCCATCTTTATCCCAACCAAAAAAATGAACTCCTGCTCTTTTTCTACTTGTTACAACTAAAGTATTTTCTGGTATTTGATTTAAATATTCTTCTTCGTCAATATCACCAATAATTAATGGGTCTCCTGTTCTCGCACTTATCCCAATATTCCAACCTTGTTTTAAATGTTCTATAACTTGTTCTTTGTTTAATCTTGCGTGTTCTCCATGCCAAGAGCCTTTTGCTTTTTCACATTTATCACATCTCCAACTTGGCTTTACTTTTAAGTTTGGATTCGCTTCAATTTGTTTTTCTTCTTCTTTGGTTATTCTAAAAACCCATTCGGTATCACAACATAAACTTTTTTGAGGAGCATTTTTCATTATTGCTAAAGGACTAGGATTTTTTCCATTTTTATCACATGGAAAAAACCATGGCTTATAATTCTCTGGAGCATTTTTTATTAAGAAATAATAGAACTTCTCAAACTCTTTTATTCTATCTTCTACAGTTGCGGTAAATGCAATTGTTGTAGATTTCTTTTGTTGTGGAAATTGTTCCACACATTTAATTATATGAACTTTATTTACAATACCTGCTTCAATTGATTCAGTACCTATTGGAACTGCACTATCCATACTAAATGCATATTTAATCTTTTCAGGCATTTTTTGACTCCCAAAGGTTATTTTCAAATTCTTCTGCATGTTTTTTACAAAAACTAACAAGGAATTCAAAACCATTTATACTTAAAATTTCAAACTCTTCTTCAACTTCATCACAATACCTTTGTGAACATATTCCTGCACAATTATGATTATCTATTTTTTCCATTATTCAAACACCATTCATCTTTAATATTCTTCAATTTACTTAAAATCTTTTTTTCTTCAACTTCAATTTCTCTTATCTTACCTTCGTCTTGATATTCTTCAATATAAGGCAAAATTATTTCTTGGGCTTGTTCGTCAGACAATGCTTCCCATTGGTATTCACCTGGTTTGTTAGGATTGATTGGAAGATTGAATTGTTCTGCCTGTTCGATTGTTAAACCACAATGTTCCATACTAAAATCAATTTCACACCAATCGAAAATATCTCTGAAGGCAGAATTACAAATTTGTTTCCCTTTTGGATCCAAATCACCAAAATATAAAACTTTAATTGGTTTGTTATATTTCATAGCTAGATGTTCAATACTTTTTGCAATTTCCCATTTGTAAGGAATACTTGGATCCCCAGCAAGAGCAAACAATGGAATATTTTTTGTGTAATATTCAAATTGCCCGGTCATGGCTTTTGCTTCATAAAAAATTAAAAGAACTTGTTCTTGGTTTTGTATTTTATCCAAATTACATTCTAATCCTTCAACCCATTCTTCTTCATTCAAAAACCCCACTCCACGCCAGATAATTTTTCTTGTTGTATCTGCAAGAATATCCGGATGCCAACCTGCTTCAAAACCTTTTCTAGCACTGGAAAATAAAGCTTTACATTTATTATAATCTTCTTTTTTAGAGTAAAACCCTTCTTGGAGCAACCTATAAAAAACCCACCTTAAAGAAACTTTATATTCAACACTTTTAACATGTTCAAGGCTACCTTTAAAATTTCTTTTGTTTCTGGTGACCTTCCTTTACTCATTCTCGACCTCCCTTTCTTCAAAGCTGATACAATTTGCTAAATTAAAGGTTTTCTTTATTCCAAATTTATCAATAAAACAAACAAAATTATTTTCAATCGATTTTATAACCCCTGTAAAAACTAAAATCCTATTTCCAAATTGGATACTTATAAAATATTTTTTTCCTATTTCTATGTTTTCAATCATCACTCTTTTCTTATTCTCTCTCTCAAGAAGGATTTTTTTCCTATTCTTAATTGAATGAAGCAACCTATTTAAACGTTTGTCTTATTTGTCATTTTTCAGTGATTACACAATTCATATCAAAACCAACCAGAAAGGCGAAAAGATATATTTTTTTATCGTTGATGTTTAGAAAAAATTGGGGGTAAGAAATACGAAATTTCTACTTTTTCACATTTCTGGATTTTTGTAAATTTGTGACAACTTAGCAGAATTCTGCCAAACCTCTTAAATCAGACATTACTCAAACATTAAAAGAAGTCTAAAAGTGTCTGTATGAGCTTTAAAACAGCTTTTTTACCAACGAGGTGGTTTATTTTTTAGAATTCGATTCTTTAAGTTCTTTTTCCAATTCTTTTTCTCGTCGATTTATTTCTTCGATACGTGCTGTGTTTATCTTGTGCCTTTTAATTTCATCCCACATTTTTTGCATATTTTCAGCATGCTTCTCTTCTTTTTTCTCTGCATCTTCTTCTATTTTTTCTATCCGTTCCTTTTGTTTCTCTTCAAATTCTTTTATTTTTGCTTCCAATTTGAATATTTTGTCTTTATCCTCTCCAACAATCATATCGGTATCGGTAATTTCATCACTGACACCTAAAAATTCAGAGTAGTACTCAATTTTGTCCGCCTTTCTCCACCCAAATCTATACATTAGGCCTTTATGTGTTGGATATTTGTTAAACCAAAAACAAGAACTATTGTGCCTAATATCATACATTGTAAAATTTCCATAAAGTCCTTTTGATTTTGAATTGCTTATTTTATCTTTTCCAAATAATTTCCCACAATGATATCTTAAATATTTATTAATTGTAAAAACTTGTTTTTGAAATAAATAATCATCTGGTTTAAGATTATGTTCTTTTACAAATTCTTTTAATAATTGCGAAGATAATTTAAGGTTTATATCTCGTCCAAAAGTTTTTGCTACTTCATCAGATATTGAAACCTGTGTGAAATCATCATTAAAATTTTTAATTTGTATTGAATTTGCTTCGGTAACACGCATACCAGAGTCATATAGGAAAAAGCAATAAACTCTATAATCAAATGATAATTGATTAAACAATTTTTTTATTTCTTCTTCTGTTAAAAATACCCAATCGGGCTTATTTGTTTTTGAGGTTATATCTTCAATAATGTTTTGAATTACCAGACCCTTTAAATTTAATTTTTCGATTTCTTTTTTTATTATTTAATACTTATTTCTTAATATAAGTTGCTTTTGCCTTTTTCATTGCATCTGAAAGTTTAATTGTACTATCCTTTTTTTTCAAATCCCCGTAAACACTCATCAAATGTTTATTCCATGCAGTTGGCTTTCTCTTTGTTGTTTTCTTTTTTTGTTTTACCATTGTTTTACCACCTCCTTATGATTTTTTTTTTAATAAATCATTATTTCTTAGCCCCTTTTTTCTTAGTCTTTTTCAAAGGATTCTCAAAGTCCTTTAACTGTTCACCTATTTTTAAAACCTTCTCTTCAAGAAGTTTCTTTTGCTTCTTCAAAAATTCTACTTTTTCTTCTTTAGTAAATTCTCTTGGTTGAATTTTCATTCCAAATCCTCCTCCAAAATTATTAATGAATTTGCAAATATCCATGCTTGACATTTGTGGGTGTTCTACCTTTGGAGCATTAACAAGTTCTATTTGAAAACCAAACTTAGGAAATTCTAATTTTTCTTTATTCATTTTTATTTTTTACCACCTTTCTTTTTCTTTTTAACTATTTTTTTCTTCTTACTAACCTTTTTCTTTGTGGGTTGTTTAAAAAATGATGTTTTAGCTTTCTTCATTTTAGCCACTCCACCAGCATAAGATATTTCTTTCTTTTCTCCTTCTGAAAGTATTCTTAATAATTTCTTTTGTACTTTAACACCTGTTTCTTTTCCTTCTCTAAATAAAACTTTATCATATGCGCTAACTTTCATTCCAGTTCTAACAACCTTCTTTCCTTTCTTAGCCTTAACAACTTTATAAGATGCTGCAGCTTCTTTTAAAACTTTCTTTTGAGCATAAGCTTCTGCTCCTTCTTCTGTTGCAAAAGCATAAGGAACTTTTCCTCTTTCCCATTTACCCTTACGTCTAATTTCATAACTGAATCCTTGTTTAGGAACTGGCTTTCTTAATCTTTCTTTAGACAATTGATCCCTCTTTAGGATTCTTTTTAAATTTGGAATCATCTTTGGAGGTCTTACTCTTGGGGGTTTTATCTTTGGAACTTGTCTTGGAACTTGTCTTGGAACTTGTCTTAATACTTGAGTTTCTCTTGGAACTTGAGCTTCTCTTGGAATAGAAACTTGTTTAGGAATTAATCTTTCTCTTGAAACTTCTCTTGATACTTGAACTTCCTTTGGAGATACTATAAATCTTGGAATTACTTTTTCTCTTGTAACTTGAGGCTCTTCAAACTTTAAAACATTTGCTCCTTTTAATCCTAAATCTGATTTGTATCTAAATCTTTCACCAACTTCTACTCCTTCTTTTAATCCTGCACCTAATCTTATATCTGTATCAACAATTTGTTTTACACCAGAACTAATCCCCATATCATAACTAGAAACCATAACTGGTTTAGTAACAGAAGGCATAAACACTGCTTCAGAATCTGTTCTTTCATACATACCTGTACCAGCATAAGTACTTGCAGCTTTTCCTTCAGCACTAGATACTTTTGGAATTACAACCAAAGGACTAGTAACAGAAGTAATTGGTTTAGGAGATTTTGTTATAGGTTTTGATTTTGTTACAAATGAACTTTTTACAGCTACCTTTAATTCTGGAGCATATAAACTTGAAATATATTCTTGAGAACTTTTCTTCCCTCCACCTTCAAATGAAATTATCTTTTCTTCAGCTCCTATCTCTTTTAATAAAGTAGTTCTTCCAGTATCTACAAATAACTTTTTATCAAAACCTTTAGGGATATTTTTTGTAAAAGAAATTGAATCAATTGTTTCTATCCCAACATCAAATTTTTTAGCTAATCTTTTAGAACCTGAACCCTTACCAAGAGATGAAGTTTCTTGAAAATTAAAACCTACTAAATCCATAGCATTCTTTTTAGGAGGTGTTCTTGTTACTATTTCAAATGTTCTTTCTTCTACTACATTTATACCATCAACAACTTTACCTTCCCTTAAAACATATTTTGATTTTTTCAAAGTTTTTCCCCCACGAGTCTTAATTCCTAAAACTTCATCAATCATTTTAACTGGCTTTTCAGAAGTAAATTCAAAAACTCCTACTGCCTTATTTCCTTTTAAAACTAATTCCCCTGATTTCAAATATTGCTCTTCTAATTTTGGAGCAGTATATCTTAAAACACTTTTAGCTCCTTTTTCACCAAAAGTATCTTTCAGAAATTCTTTTTGTACCTTATATCCTTTTGGATTTACAAATGGATTCCCTTCATACAAAATTACTTCTTTACCCTTTTTAAACTCTTTAACAATTGTTCTTTTACCTGAAGCACCTTCTTGTAATAATTTTTGATCTTCAAAAAATATAATTTTATTTCCTTTTTCAATACCCATTGTTTCTGATGCTTTAACACTTAATGGAGATTTTATTTCTTCACTTATAAAATATTTTCCTTTATCTTTTCCAAAAAATTCTTTTCCTCTTGAAGTAACTTTAAATCCACCCTCAACATCTTTAATAATTGGAGCTTTAACCCATTGTACTGCTTTAGCTCCACCAACAACACCCAAAAATAATGCACTTGTTAAAACTTCTTTAGCTCCTTCATATTTAACTTGTTCAATTATTCCTGGCATATCTTTTGCTCTTAATTCTTCATCTGTTGGTGCTGGTTCTAATTCAAAACCTTCTTCCAAAGTTTTTTCTGCTTCTTTACGTTGTTCTTCAGATGGTTTTACTATTTGTTCTTGAAATAATTTTTCAGCTTCTTTTTCAGGATGTCTAACTTTTTCAACTCCTTCAAAAGCTTCAGAACCAGCATAAGCAGCTCCAACAACTGGAACAATATAAGTTAATCCTTTAATTACTTTTTCAACCCCTTTACCAAATTTTTCCTTAGATAAAGGAATTACTTTCCCAGCATCTATTGCATCTGCCCATGCTTGTGTTCTTTTTCTAGGTTTTGTCTCAAATTCATTTCCTACCCATTTCCCGGGCCAGTTCTTTTTAGGTATATTTTTAATAGCTTCTCCATACATATCTGTCCAACCTTCCCCAGCAGTCTTAGTAGTAAAATTAATTCCTTTTGCTAAATATGTTGCTGATTCTCCAAGAGTTACATCATAATCTTTTTTATCATAATATTTTTCACCAACTTTTTTAATTATTACTGCTTGAATGGGGGCAACATATTTTATAGGTACATCTAAAATTTTTCCAACAGGTTTAGACTCTATAACCTCTTGAATAATATCTAAAGGTATTTTTTTCATTTTTTCTTCCACCCTTGCTCCACGATCTATTGCTAATTGAATATTTCTTTTTTCTTGATTAGTTGGAGGTCTTTCATAAACTGTTCCTCCAGCACCAGAACCATAAACTGGAGCTTGATAAGTTCCTGTCTGAGGATTATAAACTTCATTTTTTAATTTAAATTCTTTTGGTTTTCTTATATTTTTATTTATTTGTTCTTGAATATATTTATTTTGTTTATTTTGTTTTTCTCTTTCTACCTCTGCTGGTGATTTATAATTTTTATTAATCTCATAAATTTCAGTAGCATACCCATATCCTTTACCATATGTTCCAGCATTTTTCCTTATTTCTTCTATTTCTTGCCTTCGTTGTTCTACAAGATAAGCTTGAGTCATTGCTTGTTCTCCAACTTGATAACTTTTTGGTGGTGTTGGAGTTGGTGTAGGTGTAGGTGTAGGTGTTGGTGTAGGTTTAGGTGTAGGTGTAGGTTGTGATGATTCAGGTGGTAATTGATAATTTGTTCTTCCAGAACTTCCTCCACCACCAGACACAAATGAACTAGCATTCCCTTGGGAAATTAGGTCAGAAGCAGAAGTACTCCTTGAAACTGAAGGGTCAGATGAAGGAACATGTCCCCCATATTTAGAAACTGTTTCGCTAGGGGTTAAAATTGGACTACCACCAGTTCCACTAGTTCTTTCTATATTCTTTTTCCTTTGTATATTTTTAATTATACTTTGAATACTCATATTATATTATGCTCCCCATTATTTTTTATTTTTCCATTTTAAGATTCCCTAATCTTTTTCTTCTATTAAGCCTATTAAATTTTCTAGTAGGCATTCTTTGAATACTAATTAAAGGTTTAGAAATAACTAAATCGTTTGTTTTAAAAATTGGTACGGCACATGTCGATTTCCTAGAATTCATACGAGGAGTGCTCAAATCCAAACGTCTTTCTTCTTCAACTTGAAGGTCTGCATAATATTTATTAATTTTTGCTAACTTCAACTTCAAATCTTTTTGTTGTTCTAAAACTTTCTGTTTATACAACCTATCTTCTTGTCTTTGTACACGATTCATTAAAGGTCTCGAACCATGTAAATTCATAGCAGTAGGTCTAACAAATTTAGTTTCTCTAAGGATATCTAATCTTTCAAGAATTTGTTTTTTTATTTTATCCATTTTAACTACTAGTAAAATGAATGAAGCAACCTATATAAAGGTTTGTCTTTAGTTGATGTTTCATCAACTTGTTATTAATGTATTAATCCTGCAATATAAGAAACCATAATTGGCATTAAAAAGATTAATATTAAAGATCCAAGACCAACAATAAGACTCACTTTAATTACTTCTGCAAGTGTTCTTTCATCCCTATAAATAGATCTAACATAGAACATAATTATAACTGCTGCTGCTAAAACAATTAATGCTTGAAGAATCTTTGCTATTGATTTTGTGATGTCATCGTATGGTGTATCTTCTATTGTTAATTTTAATGTATCTAAGGAAGCACTTGAACTATAATTTTCTCCACCTGTAGAATTTAAAAGATAATTATAAATTCCAATTTCTTTTTCTGAATCACTAGAACCTAAATTTATATTATTCTTCCATAAAATATATGCAACATCCCCATCACCAGGATTAGATTCAGAAATTTCTATTCCAGCAGGAGTTCCATCATATGTAAATGTATTTTCTCTACTATTTGTAATTGATGCTACTAAAACTCCTAAATTTATAATAATATCTTTTGTAATATAACCCACAGAATAATTTGTATTACCTAAAGATGAATAATTAAATGTTTCAGTACCAACTGCATAAATGCCATTGGCCTTATCTAATGAACAAGTTAATTCAGAAGGGCAATCACTACCAATTACATCTGTACTTACCCCATATGTTATTGGAGTAGTTCCAGTTATAGAAAGAACATATGTAGAATTTTTATTAACAACTAAGTTTTTTGTAACATCTCCATTAGTATAATTTTCACAACCTCCTGTAGAATAAGTGAAAGTCCAAGTATCTACACCATAGATTATATTATCCCTATCCATTGAATAAGAACATCCTCCATCCCCAGTATTTGTTTCATCACCATCAAAATCAGAAAGGGTTGGATAAATTATAGGAGTTGTTCCATCTATATCCATTCC
>Ga0307928_10000767_pt1 | contig 24225 bp, 34 predicted proteins | sample AceLakmetagen232_FD_201815 | JGI IMG/M metagenome (GOLD analysis project Ga0307928, IMG submission 201815) | Saline water microbial communities from Ace Lake, Antarctica - #232 | ecosystem: Environmental > Aquatic > Non-marine Saline and Alkaline > Saline | place: Antarctica: Ace Lake... | reverse complement strand
TCAAGAGAAGCTATGCCGGTGTCATTAGATCCAACCTGTAATACCAAAGACGCAAAATTATTAGAATTATCATTGACCCAAGAGTAAGCAGTATCCCAATTACTCGTATTCAAATTGAGAACTATCGCGTAGCCCATGCCGTCCATCGTGGCATAGTTGACTATCTGCAAACCGCCCGTTGCTGTAGTATGTACTTCTACAGGCGAAGAGTTGGTTAAATAATTTGCTTTGACTACACTGAAAATCCCTGTATCAAAATTACCTGTGACTATGTACGAGTCTTTCCACCTCCAGCTGGGGATACCTAATGATGCTTCTTCTGAGATGAATATATCTCCTGCACCTAGTAAAGCATTACACCTAACAAATGTATTGGTTACTGGTGCAGTGCCCCTAGTGTTATCTATAACAATACGACCAAAAATATCCTGATATATCCCACCACCATAGTTGAACTCTACTTCTTGGAAAGTACCTGTACCTACACTATCAATGTTATGTCCACCAAAGTTCTGGTCGCCTGTATATGCAACTGAGCCATCTTTGAGGATCACGTTGCCGGCATCATAGTAACTCACCTTGAGCGTATTACTGGCAACGCTACCATTGGCCTCTACTAGCGCATCAGTATATCCCACCTTGAGCGTATTACTGGCAACTGATACGTTGGCATTGACTAGCGCCTCGGTGTATCCAGTCTTGGCACTATTCGCCACAACATCAGCGTTGGTGCTGACAGCCGACTCAAAGTCGCTGACCGTTGCCGCAAGCTGTGTCCCTGTATGATTCGCTCTAGCCAGCAATGTAGCATCAGGGCTGTTCGTCGTTGCGCCTGCGAGTTGCTGGAGAGAGAAGTCAAGATACTCTTTGGTAATAAGTTCCTTCTGACTTGCCCCGTCATTTACCATATCTATTGTTGTGTCCACTCTTCCAGTAAATGTACCGCTACCAAGACTCCAATCAGATGTTCCGTTGGTAATTATTGAACCTACAATAGCTGAAAAATTAGTGCCATACAGATAGATATCATCGAAATACTGAGAGGCTGTAAAGGTGTTGGTAATGGCGAGATAGGCATAACTATTCGTCTGACCTTCGAGCACCGTTATTGCCGTTCCTACGTTCGTTCCGTTCAACGTCAGCCCATCCATGTATGTCATTTCATCATAGGTATTGGTTGCGGTAGACACATTATTGCTATCAAGATAGAAGAGGTTGTCGTAAGAATCGACATACCAAGTGGAGTTGCTGTTCCATTTAGCCGCATCAGCTACCGACACAGACCCCGTACCTAATGAGATTTCCGATACGACAATAGTTCCAACGTACATTTCCCTGAAGTTCGTTATGACGCCTGTGCCTATTCCGACAAGATTGCTTACACCGATAACATTGTTCGACCACGCCTGAAAATCGTGCGAGGACGGTACTGTGCTCGATGGATGAAATGCATCTACCGAAGCCTTGAGATTATTGAAATTAGCATTAAGTGTTGCTCTATCCACCCTGTCGGTAGCACCCAGACTAGTAATCGTTGTCTGAGCCATACATGACAAGGCAGACAGAAAAATCGTTGCGGCAATTACAAGTTGTTTTATCTTCATGGATTATTGTCTCCGTTAAATAGGTCGTCCCACGTTTTGCTTTCGAGATCATCCCAAGTATAGCCCCTGTCGTAAATCTCCTGCCAAGTGTAATACCTCCTGACTCCCTCCATAATATCGCTAACAGGGTACACAGACAGGATACCGCCTTGAATAACTCCAAGCAAATCAATTCCACCTATGGATATAGCCTGCAAGCTGGCAATAGTGTTATCATACCCGTTTATCTGATTCTTTCGGCAACCCGGTCTAAGCTCTGGCTTTTTGTATCCATAATGCAAATCGCAGCCAAACGAGAATGAAGCGGGCTGATCCGTCCAGCTATACCCCATGTGCAGACCGTAGAACTGATCTACCGTGCGAGAGTATCGCTTATTAGTCTTATCGTTTTCTCTCTTGTATGGCATTATGGAATCTCGCTTATAGTTATTGTATAAACATCGACCTGCTCGTGGGATATAGCCTTATACGGCGTTATCCATGTGTAAGTGCCAGTCGGACATCCATTCGCATTGAATGATGTTATATCCTGATAGGCTTGAGATGTACCACCACCCCACTCCCACCATGCTACATCTTGAAAGAACATTTCCCATCCATCGTGAGCAACATGAAACCCTGTATGCGGAGTCAATCCCCAGAGGTATCCAGAAGCCCTATGCCATCCGGGCTTAAATCCGTCGTTAAAGGGAGCACAATACACGCCAACCAGAGTAGGAGAAGATTGGAGGACGCCATCTATTGTAAAAGTTCCGGACCAAAGTATATTGCCAGTAAAGACAGGTACTACCACCAGAGTAACGTCAACGGTTCCGGTAACTGTATTCAAGCGTGAGTCTCTGAACGTGATAGTAGCCGAATATGAGCCAGCCGCCAAGCCACCGGGATCCGTCATAGTAAAAACAACGTCTTCATCTGCACTCTTAGCCAATGTCCCAGAAGCCTTGTCAGCAGTCAGGATAGCCGTTAGAACTGCATCACCAGTCAAGACGTACTCCCAGACAAGGCTACTACCCGCATCACCTGTATTGGATATATTGATCGTCTTCGTCTTATTGCCAGAATCACCGACGACTACAGAAGGCTCGTCCCATTCTTCAGGGGAAAGTGTTATTGCAGGGCCGTACACATAAAGCGTTATAGGGAATGTCATTACTTCGCCATCCGACCATGTAAGGGTAGATGTGAAATTATATGTTGCAGGCACAAGCCATTCATCATCTATATCCTTACCGTTGGGAGTAAAAAGTATTCCACCCGTTATTTGGCCTAGACACGGATTAAGGACTATGGTTTTGCTTGTAAGGAGGTTGACATAAAGCCATGCAGGAGGAGCGTTGTAGTTACCAATCAGCTGAACATAGGGCCGATACCCTTCCGTCTTGTGATACCAGTTAACTGAACTCGGCAAGGTTCCAGCATATTGCATCTCAAACGCTTTTTCAGCAGGTTCGTTTGACCACGTATACCCAACGGTGCAAACCTGTTCTTCAAGGGGTAGCGAGGGATCTTCGGGAATCACATCATCTACAGGCTCCCAAGGATAAAAGTGCCATCCCGCAGGCCAATCAGTAGGTTTTACAGGGTCATCTTCGGGCCAAGGGATAAGATCATAACCCAAACGCGAAGGTAGATCGACTACCGACAGGCTGTTATTATAGATAACCCCGTATTTGAGTAGCCCACCAATGTTTATCTGACCCAACCATCCTATTGTGTGATCCTCTGAGCCAAGCCGACGCATACCCGGACGCAATAATAGCGATCCTTTTTCTGCAAGGTGTAAGTCGGAAACCTCATTGGCTACGGTACTGGATATATCCCAACCACGGGAATTGAAGCGCTTAAGGATTTGGGTAACAGGGCCACCGATACCATCAAACACCCTTACTTTGGTGCTCGGAATACTCTGTGGATTCTTAGGTCTTGCGTAATCTCCCATAGATATTCATCCTTACAGCCGGAGCCTTCCGTCACTCGCGTAACTATTTGGGCCGGCACGATGCCTGCCAAAAGCAAGTCTACTACCATACCGTCCTCTTGGTGTGCGCTCTATGCTCGGAGATGGGTCAAGTGCCACCATCTTCTCGAGTTCCTCATCGTAATCAGGCACCTTCTTAAGCGCGTCATTGGTGTATTTGTCCGTCTGATCCATCATTTGACATATCTTGACCCTTACCGCCTCGCAGTTACCGGGCAGAAGTATCATATCGTAGTCATTATAGACAGGAAGCGGTACCGCCGTATACCATATCTTGATTGTAGTTGACGAGATAGTGCCCCCATCCTCATCTGTAAACAGGAGCTTCTTGGTTCCTGTAGGGCGTACCTCGAAGTATTGCGCCGTCAGATTAGCAGGGGTTCCAGGATCGCTCAAGTCTGCCGCCCTAACAGCGTCAGTCAATTCAATCTCTGACGTGCTCGTGAAGCTTGCTATCTTGTAGAACCCGAACTGATTACCGATACGGAGGTATTCGCCAACCATAGCCGCCGTGAAGCCCGCTGTTACGCTTCCTACAGTCTTATCGTTGATCGTTGTGCTCAGATCAGAGCCGGTAAGTAGCGGTGTCGCTACTCCAATATCACGGAAGTAGTTGTATAGCCTACTCCTTGAGTATCTCAAAGGGACGCCACCCTTGAAATATAGGTAATCCGTATCGTCCTCAACATAGTAAAGTTGCCCGCAATCTGACGGAAGAATCCTGTCAGACGGCATTGCGCTTATATACTTGCGCAAATCAGCCCAATTACGCTGAGATGCTATGCCCTGATAGACAAGGTTCAGATAATCACGGATGACAACTTTCGTTTCATCGGAATCGTCGTCGATCATATTCTGAACGGCGCTGATAACTATACCGGCGGCAATCATAATTAACCACCATTCTGTTACGGAGTATCAAAGGCAGAAGGAACAGTAGTTCTAAATCCTGTAGGACTCAGACAATGGATGTAGTTTGTTCCACCGGAAAGATCCACGATAGTCACGGTAGCGGTAACATTGTCATTCGTGGTAGATATCCAGTAGTCAGCCTTATCAAGAACCTCCTCAAGCTCCATGCCATTATCAACCGTAAAAGAACCGGTCACAGCGGCAAGAGCGCCTTCTTCGTCGTCGGTTATCCATGTGCGAAACACGAACGGAGCAGTAACGGCGTTACCGGCTATATCAAGAGCAGTATACGTCACGACATTAGTTCCGCTGGTATCACCAGTGTTTGTAACAACAGACATCGTTACCGTCGATAAAATTGCGGCTTTGTCTGTAAGTGCTGCACTTTCGATTGTGCCCGTCTCGATATCTGCGGCATAAGTGACTACATTTGTTGCATAAACCTCGGCAGTGAGATTGCTGAATGAGTCAGCATGCACTACGCCAAACCGCTTATCCGTCCTGCCTAGATCGTCTCCATCCGTGTTTGGGGTGTAAAGCCCCTCTGCCATAACCGAGTAACCACAAACAACCATCGCCAGCACTAGCACCGTTATTTTCATTTTTTTCATACCAATACCTCTTTTCTTTTTAATCTCTTGGATATACATCGCCGGAAGAATCCAGCAAAAACTCTATGTCAAGAAGCGCTCCCCTATCCCCTAACTGAGCATAGCGATTCTTCAAATTATCTATCGGATACACATCTCCACTAGTATCAATATTAAAATAGCCGGTGTTGTAAACTGTGCCTGTACCAACTGTATTAACATCGAGCAACTTAGTGGTGTCAGGATACACGATGGTGTCCCTGCTTGGATACACATCATCGGTCCTATCACGCAGGAAGCATGTTGCCGCCGTTGGATGGGATACCCACTTCGTTTTTCCCCCAGACCGTTGCAAACCCGCTACAGCCACAGAACAGACAATGATAACCATCAGGAGTGATGTTAAGATTTTCTTCATATCGTTCTCCTTGCTTGTAAGCAGGGCCAGTGTTAAGCCGACCCTGCCGACAAAATAATTACCGCTGTGTGAATATCACGCCGATACCGCCGGTTGTGGCAGTAGTGGCTCGCGTTGAGCGAACTAGGACAGTCCTATCCTTGCCGACATAGATAGACTCATTGAACGTACCAGACAGATTCACGTTCGCATTGGTCGAGAATATTGTTCCGTCTACGTTATCGTAGCATGGGCTAATGCTAATATCAGTCCATTTCATGTCGCCATCGACATATATAGTGGTGGTTGCATTACCAGTACCACCCGGATTACCAGTGATTCCAGTAACCCAACAGGCAGGGCCATCTTTGCGAGCTACATCAAATGTAACCGTTGCGGACGTATCCATTGTGAGGAACTGAACCTCTTTGCCATCGGATATATCTACCTGCGCCGTAGCTGCCACTAATTTATTACTCAGGCTGTCCGTAGACAGGGAGCAAAGATAATCGGACGTGAAGTTACGAATGCCAGCAGTATTCGTTGCCGCATTGATGCTAGTCAGGACGGCGCTCATCGTCGTTCCGATTGCAATCGAATTGGTATAATCATCGTCAACTAATTCGATGGTTGTAGCCGCATTCGTGATCGTAGCAGTAGCGGCACCACGATACTTAATCGTTATGGCCTTCGCTTCGTCTGCCTCATTGAAGAAGGTAACACCTTCCTGTTCGGCGTGAACAACGCCAATTGCTGCCAGTAACAACAGCCCAACTATCACTCTAAGTTTCTTCATCATAATTACTTCGCTCCTTCTACGGGTGCTGCCGGGTCGCCCTTCTCGCCGTCGTCACCTGCAGTTTTCGCTACTGGTTTCGGGGCAGTCTTGGACTTACCGGCTTTTGCAGCCGCTAATTCTTCTTTAAGTTCCCTTATCTGTTTGTCGCGCTCGTCAGGTGGAGGCGCTGGAATGAACGGTTTACCTTCCCACGTAGGATCGACTTCAAGAATCTTACTGTTGCCCTCTGCCCTACGAAGGGCTCCAAGCTGACGGTTGTATTCTTGCTCGTTATCCTGCAGGACGTACTGACCGGCGTGATTGAACTTCTTTTTGATAAGCAATGGTCTTACTGTAGTTCCGTTTTCCGTACCTTCTTGACGGTTGACGGTTCCGAGTATGCGCTTATCTAGCTCAAACGGTACCTTTGTAGTGCGAAATACCCTCTTGATCTTCGCTTCCGGTTCATCCTTCCATTTCGTATCATGCTTCTGCATAACTGATGCCTCCTGCCTTTCCTTTTTTCTTTTAGTGAATCCCGCTTATTTGAGCATAAAGCTCTGCAAGGGGAGCCATGATTCCGCAAGTTCCGCTTATAGCGTCTTCCTTGTTATGGATATCACGAGCACTCTGAATATTCTGGTGCATCTTGAACCAGCCAAGATTCTGCAGATAGAGTCTGCGCATCAATACCGGATCGAGGATTACAGCCCTGTCAGCAAGCCCGACATTCGCATCAAGCGTGTTGTCGTGACCTACATCGATATCACCAAAACCAGTGATGATACGGTTAAGCCTGATACCCCATTCTTTTTCTCTGGGGCTGACGCGAAGGGCGTTTTCAGGCCATGCTGAGATTGCTTCCCATGCATTTGCGCCACCAAGCAGAATCTTCTTCTCGCCTGATCCGGCATACTTCTTAGTTGCCGCCAAGATTCCGCCTAGCGTTGCCGCTGTGAAGCCACCCTCTGTCTCTGACAGATCAATGTTGTTCTCGGTAAAGAGAGCAAGCACGCCGTCACACATATACCTGCGTCTGCCACCAGCCGTAGTCGTCTCGCGTTCTTTCGTTGCGAGATAAAACAGCATATTGACATCACGCATAGTCTCAATCCACGCCTTTTTACGCGACCATGCAAGACTCTTCTGACGGTCATCGTAATGAGCGATAGCCTCTTCCTGATCCGTGATCTTTACGGCTCGGTCAATCTGCATGTTGTATGTATACAGGTCGGTAGTCTTGTTGGTGAATGCGGTAGGTACATCTTCGCCTTCTGCATGTGACTCAGGGCCAATAACAACGATATCGCCAACTGCAAGGGCGTTAGTACAGCCACTTGAGCCGTCCGTTATTGCTACAACGGTAATGCTCTCATCAATACTGGAATCCTGAACAAGCAGGCGCTCTTTGATATCTCCTGAATCCTTGTCGATGACAAAGAGAACATTGTCATCCTGAACCCGAGTATAATCATTGACGTAGATCGTCGTAGCTGCCGCTGCCGAAGTCTGCGAGATTGTCGAGTAATTAGGAATCGGGCGATCTTCCTGCCACTGATGCTTCATCTGAGCACAAGCGCGATCCTCGCCAAACTGCTTCATAAGCGCGACCATCTTGTATTCATCCGGCTCAAGCTCGTGGATGATTTTTTCCATATCAATGATAAGACCTGCGGAGTTCACATTATCTGAACGTGCTGCTCCATCTATAACTGCTCCATTTTGTACTGGCATTTCGTGCCTCCCTTAACTATCTGCGTATCAACATTTTACGCTGGCTTGGCTGCCCCTATAATCGATAGAGCTTCATCTTCTGCCGTTCTGGTGGTTGCCGATGGCGTTGCCGCCGGTGGCGCACCTGCGCTTCCTGCTGATACTACTGGTTGATTTTGATTCTCTACGTGAGTAGCGTTGGCCTGCTCGCCCGCTAATCTTACGCGTTCTTTGGCGTTAGCCACTCCGAATGCTGCCTTGTAATAGCAAAGCTCCATTGCCGCCATGTATACGCCTTTATCCCTATTTGCAGCATCTCTAACTGCATCCATAGCGGGGGAACCGGCATTCCATATACGGGTCATATAGCTTTGAATCTCAGGCTTATCGGCGTCTGGATACAGGGGTGTCGTACCATCAGGGCGCTTTGACGTGACGAAAGAATCAAAACAATCGCTCGTTTCATGTTCCGTTAGAAGTGATTTTTGCACTCCCGCCTTGACTGGTGGACGCTTTGTAAGCAGTTCCAGACCGACTTTCTTGGCTACACCCTTCGCCAACTTGGAGAAGGTAGCCTCTGGATCGGTAAGCATAGCATCCCTTTGTGCTTCGGTCATTGGTTCGATAAGCTTAGAGAGATCAATATCACCATCGATATCGAAACTACCCTTATACTCGTCCGTCGGGTTGAGAGCATACTTGCCTTCCCCGACGTGAACCAACTTAAGCCCCATCTCGCTAAGAGCTTCATCCCGTGCTGTCCGTTCCTCGCTGACACGAGAGGTTTCCTGTGAAGCGGCTTGCGCCTTTTCTCTCCACACATCTACCGTCTCTGCCGTCTCAGGCGGTAATCCCAATGCTTCGTCAAAAGCTGCAGCCTCGTCCACTACGGGTGCAACCGCTTCAGGCGGCGCTCCGTCGGATGTCGCAGCGGTGTTTGGGTCTGTCGGGGTTGTCGCCCCACCCTCCGCTGGCGTACTGCCTTCTGGTGTCGTTGGTGTTACCTCTCCCGCCGGAGGGTTCGCAGGTGCCGTAACAGGCTCTACAGGCGCAACAGGCGGAGCAACTACATTTGAAGCAGATTTACCGACATCTGCTATTACCGCAAGTGCCTCATCTTCTGCCGTTGGTGCCGCTACTGGTGCCGTTGCTACTGTTGGTTGAGCTTCGTTACCGTTCATCCTTCTTACCTTCCTTTACTTTTTGCAACTTCTTAACCAGATTTCGTACCTGATTTGTAAGGTTGCCAATAAAACTTTTCTTGCTTTCAGCCTCTATTCTCACATCTGCTAATTTCTGCGTCAAGCGTTTCCTTTCAAAAAATTGTCCCTGCGCCCTGCTGAATCGCTTTATATCATCCGGATCAAGCTCCATCGCTGCCAAGGCTATCTCTATCATATCCTGCTTAGATTCCTCCACAAGCGCCTGATACTCGTTGCTTTCTAACCTCTGAATGGCAAGGTCAAGTTGATCTAATTCAGCAACCGCTCTCTCTCTGGCATATTCCAGATTCTTCACATCGTCTTCGTCGGGAACATTTATCGGACGCTTCGACCTTGTGCGATCAATAATTTGCTTCATACGAGTATGTTACCCCCTTCACCGCCGGGCCCAACAACAGCCTGACCGTTTGCCGCTCCTGCCATTTCGTTCTGAACAGTGGGAGCACCACCCGCAGCCGCAATGGGAGAAGGTGCCCCGCCGGGCTGACCTTGCGACTGCGGCGGCGCGGGACTTTGCTCGCCTAGCATGATGGAATCAACATTCTCAAATCCACCCTTAGAGGCTAGCTGGCGCAACGCTTCGACTTGACCGCGCACCCGTGGACTCTGCAATAGCATAGGAGCCACCGACAACATGCGACGGAAAGTAATTTCTGCAATCTGTAAATCCTTCGCGCCCGTCACCTGTACGCCGTAACCGTCAGTGATAGCGTCTTTGTCTACTTGTTGCCAAGGGAACCCGTCTGCATTGGAAACACGGATCCACTGGTCATCCTCAATATGTTTTGCCCCAAGTTTGAGCGTGAGCCAAGCTGAATCATGTATACCGCTATTCTCAATATTGATAGCTCGCAACATCCCCCGCGCAACATCCTTTGACATAAGTGCCGCCGTAGTTGTCGCATTATTTCCGTCAAGAGAAGACGCCGGATGCTGACCGATAATCTGTTGCAGGTAACTCTGCATTTGGTTTTCTTCTACAAAAGCTTGCTGATCTATTTCATCGTTACGATCATGGTAAATGTAACTGCCTATCCCGTTCGGAAATTGCTTATGGTTGTAAGCTAGAGTCTTGTAAGGTTCGGGATCAAAAGCGCCAAGGTCGCCGCCGCAATCGTCAATCAATCGTTGCGGCAAATATGTTGGTGGATGGAAAATGCCTGCGAGATAATCCATGCGATGATTGAAATTCATAATCATACTGATTACCAAATCCTCACATGGCTCAATCAGGCCAAGCCCAAACCAGTTATCAAGGTCATAGGTTCCTGTAAACTTGGCAAGCGGTGTTGCGGCAAGAAGCGGCTTATCATCGTAAAGCATGTACTTATCTTCCCCTACAGCCTTCCAATTATCACCTGACATCATCCATGCCACACGCCTGCGCTTATCAACATTCAATCCACGCGCCGCAGCCTTACGGATCCATTCTGGCTTAGTGAAACTTTGCCAGCCACCATCTATCTTTGAAAGCTGATCTTTGTACTCTGCGCTTGGGTCTTTAGTTTCAAGTGGCGAAGCGAATAACTTAGCGGCCTGATCTTTATCGAAGTTACCCTTCTCAACTTCTGCTTGGATTTCTTTTTCGGTAGGGAACGTCATCACGATTACATACGGCGCTTTGTTTTCGTCGGTGCCATCAGGAGAGTTTACCATGCCTCCGAATGGTGCGGGATACACATTAAAGATATTCATGTAGCCGCCGGAGATAAGACCTTGTTGTTCGGTAGTAGTCGATTGCTCCAAGCCCTCAACCATACCCATCATACCGCTTATCTCTCGCGTCTGCGTTTTGGGTTTAGGGATATACTTGTGCGAATAGAATCTGTAACCAGTACCGAAGATGTGCGTAGACTGAGCGGTAGGAACAATGGTCTGCTGAATGCGCTGTACTTTTTCAAGCTGATACTTGAGCCAACGTGTAGCAACTTTTGAATGACGCTCGTACTGATACTCCATTGCTTCAAGGTTAATCCAGTCGGGATTAGAAAACATACTACGCAGGGTTACTGGTAGTTCTTGATCGATGATCGAGAATGGATACCAAAGCATGATTTGCGAATAGGTGCTGTCAATCTCTGCTGGTCGTTCTCCCGCATACAATCGCATGAAGCGAATGAACTTTTCAAAGTAAGGTCTGACAAACTCTATTGATTGAGTTAGTGAGTCGCGGTAATTCTTGAGGCTCTTTTTCTGCGCCTCATTCAGTCCGTCATATTCAGCCATTGCCGCGCCTCCTTGGGTTCGTGTGGCTACGTCGCAATTCTGTTAGGTTCCGCTTCCGGTGCGTGAGCGCCCTGCCGAATCCCCTGTTGGTCTGTTCTGATCTTTTCATACGTTGCGCATGTAAGTCAACATGTATTTTCTTTGGTCGTTCAGGATGAAGGTGTGATACCGACAACTTTTCGTACTCTTTCCGGATAATCCAGATAGCGATACCAGCCGTTGTAACCGTGTCATCGTTCATTCCGGACTTGGCACCCCATGTCCGTTTCGTCACTCCGTCATGGCTAGTCTTAAGTTTTTCCTGATAAGCCACCAACTCGTTAAGCGTATGCAGGGATCGTAAGGGGATATACTTCTGCTCCTGACACTTCTTCAAGAACTGATCAAGATTCTCAAGCATATTAAGTTTACTATGTTTGTTTGATGACCAGCCGTATTTGCGCTCGTCTTGGTTGTCTATCCGTGAAGATATGTTGGTGCGCTCGTAGATATTGGGGTATTCCCTGATATTATCAATGAATGCTGCGCCAAAGGTTTCGGCTTCCGGTGCTATCAGGATATCGCCATAATAGGTGCCCATCACCGCGCATTGTGCCGAAAAGTCCAGTATTGTAAGCTTTTTTATGCGTAATTGCGCTACCTGAAAGACATTGGTGTAGTCTGTGGCGTCCCATATATCTGATACCTGATAGTCGGAATCCTTGCGACCAGCCGCGCAATCGGCTGTCATCACGTATTTATGCCCATCTTCAGGCTTATGCCACACTTTCCAGATAGGTCGATCTTCTCTTTCAGCTATTCCGTCGCCCTCATTCCTGTCCAGCCAGTTTACCTCTGCCTCAAATTCACCGTCCTGCTCGCAAACATTTGCCATATCAAACTCTGCATACTCGTAAAATCCGTTCAAATCAGGCTTTACCTGCCAATCAGAGAGGATTCCTACAGGAAAGAAGCTGTTTTCACCTTGCGCTGAGTATCTGCCGTGAACTTTAGAGAGTATCTGCCAAGGTCGGCATGCGGCCTTCATAGCCCGTAACCCGTCCTCGGTTGTCGATGGATTGTCCATTGGAGTTGCTACCTGAACAAAGATTTCAGGATCCACCTTTTCGGGCGGCAACGGCTCATAGGTGTTAAAATCGTAGCATTTCTTGTAAATATCCTTGTAATGCCACGATTCAAAGCCATCTTCAGGGCAGTAGGATAGCGTCACAAACCCTAATCCGTGCGGAACTGATATAGTTCTTGCCACACTTTCCTCGAAAACCGTCTGAGAATTAGGCTCATCTATCACCGTAGCGTCAAAAGCGCCACCCCTGAGAAAGATAGGGTTCACGTTTTCGCGCGGATCCGCTGAATAGATATGCAATAGAGAGCCATCCGGCCCCGTGAATAGATGCTCATCACCATTCCAATCGTCCCATCCTTCGGGTAAAAGCCCTGTATCTTGATCCTGCTCCTGTTGCAAGAGAATGGGCCTGAGAGCCGTCGCCCAATGGGTAGTGTAATTCTGTACGACTATACGGCAACGGCGGGCGTGAGGGTGCTTACCCCCCGGCAAACAGTCCTTGAGCGACTGTTCCCACGGATATATCCCTTGTAGCGCCGGAGGGATGATACCAGTGTAAATCATTATCAATTCGTACAGAGCGGTATAAGTTTTGCAACTACGATTTCCGGCGCATAATGCCCTAATCTTCTTCTTTGTCCTAAAGAATCCTTCTTCTGCGACTGTACTAAACGACGGTTCTCCCATATAGAGCGGAATCGGCTTATAATCCCAGAAAGCCTTTAATCTCGGGGGCTGTTCCTCAAGACTGAGCGCCATATCGTCAATAACCTGATCGATACTCGCTACTGGTCTTACGCTTTGATCGCCTAATTTCTTCATTAACTGTTATCCTGTGCCGGGAAACACACCCGCTTTGCCTGTTTTATGTCTTCACCAATCGCCCTTAAAGCATACGGATCTTTGACATTCCTTTGAATTGAGGCTGATATCAGCAAGGTAAACTGCTGAATCAAGGCAATATGGATAAACATAGCCCGCTGCATGGAGCAACTACGGTATTCCTTCGCAAGTCCGGTAACCGTGATAGCCATCTGTTGAAGCTGCTTGCGCTCAGACTTGCGCTCCTGATTGACCCGATAGAGTTCCGCAGTATAGGTGTCTGCCTGACTTGAATCAGCCTTGGCATTCTCAAGTAGACACTTCAATCTCTCGTTATCAAGTATCTTCTGCCGGTGGTGTTCCTCGTATGCCTCTTGAAAAAGATGCTGTACCTGCTGGATATTTACACGTACAAGCTCGTTTGTGTCGTGAAAACCGACAACTCTATCCCACATGTCAACGAGAGAGGGTGCGCCTTCCACTGCGCTTTCGTCAACCTCGGCAAGCATTACGCGGGTAGCTTTGTCCTGCGCGTTAGATGCACCGCCATCCATGACGTTAAGTTTCTCTACCTCAACCTCTTGCGGCACTATGATTGCCGGTGCTACTTCTTTGATTCCTTCTTTTTCTTCGCTTCTTTCTTCTTGTGCCATGTATCTATCCTCTCTCCTGTCCAGCTACATATAAGAGATTCTGCTATAGCCCCGGTATATCTTTTGTGTTGCTCGCTATATTCGGCAATATCTACCGCCATCTTCCAAACCTCATCTGGTCGGACAAGGGGTTTTTTATCGCCAGCATGCCGCATGTGGTTCGGCAGGTATATTGGAATTATCTCAATCATTGTATCGAGAACATAGTTCTTATCCATTGCGGGGCACAACTGGCATAATCTGCGCCAATTCTGCCATGATATCTGTATTCCATGCTCGCATAGCTTGTTGAACATATCGCGCTCGCCCTCGCTTTCCTTGTCTGCTTCATCGAGTTTGAGCTTCTTTCGCTTTTTATCAACCGTGTATTGGTATCCATCTCGAAATAGGCTTGCAATTATAGGTTCCTCGAACAGATTGTAGTATCGAATAAGCCTGATAACCTTGCGGTGCCCGAAGAATTTATCACTCAAAGTGACGTACTGCTCACAATACCGGGTTAGCCAAAGGAATTTCTTACCGTCAACTTCAAGGTATTTGGCTACTTTTGCCTCAATAATCTGCGAAACGGCTATTTCATCAATGGGTGAACCTATCATATTTGCAGCTTCGACAATATCAACATCCCATACACCGGCCTCATCAGCAACATCCCAGACATAGGCGTATAAGAGTTGAGCCATTGGGTTTAGGTTTTGATGCCACGTCTGAGCCCATTTCACTATATCGCAATGTGCCTTCATGCAATTACCCCCGCTCTGTGTAGAAGTTCGTGATACTTGGTTTCCCACATCTTACTCTGATCTTTTGACGCTTTAAGCTTGGCCGAAAGACGCTTGGCAACCATCCATCCAGAAGGAGGATCGCCAGTTTCGCAACGCAGTTCTTCGGTCACTGCATCCAAAATATTCATCAGTTCGTCAGCCATTGTCAATCTCGCCTTTATTATCAATGTCCTGCTTGGTCTGGTCACTAAGCATTTCTTTGAGCTGTCTGTTAATTACCCACCCCATTGAAGCGTCATGCGCTTCCGCTAACTCGTCAATCCTTGCCTTGATTTCTGGATATGTCCTGAACGTAATCGATATGGATCTTGCTTTTCTCATGCTTTCATCTGCTTGCATTGTCTTACAAATCCTTTTTGCCGTCAAGTATTATTTCTTTGGCATATCCTTTGTCTTGCCGCACGTATAGCACTTCTTAAATTTCTTCCTGCCCTTGCTTGTCATTTCAGCTACAAACCGCTAGTCGTGTCCCTTGAACAAACATTTCAATTTCATAGTTATTTCCCCTTTTTCATCTCGTCCAATATTTCATCCAGTGTACTCACAATCGAATAGTGACCGCGCCAATCTTTGAGTAACTTCTTCTCGCTATCAGTGATTTCGCTCGGCCATACCACACCATCTTTGCCGATACATTCAGGACGTTTTATTTCAAACCAGAACGTGATTCCGCGAACCCCGACCAATATATCATCGTGACCTACCGCCACCGACACCCCCGGCAACTGACGCAGGGATCGCACTATGGCGCTTTGATTCTTGTCTGTACGGGCCGCCTGTCTATATTTACTCATCTCGCCCTCATCTCGTCGCCTAATGCATTATTCCTCAACCGCTCATTCTCTGCCTGAAGATCGACAAGATTAACCCACTGACTTTGCCGTTTTTTGGCTTCGCTAAAATACCACTGCTCAAACCTGTCATGCTTAATCTGTAGCGCCGCATATTCATCTTGTAGCTTCTTGTACTTCTTCTGCTCCACCGTGATAGCAGTATCTATTTCGCGCTTTTCATCTTCAGTTATCATTTCTCCATCCTCCCGTTGTTTATCCTCGCGGTCAGCAATTTCCTCGCATCTACCGCACAAGTCAGAATCACCCCAAGCCAGCTTTCTCCCGCATGCCGAACAAAATCTCATTTGGTTTTCTCCATCACATATTCAAATGTCGTTCTGATCGCAACCCACACAACAGCGCACGTTACGGCCATCACGAATGCGACGACTATGAACGGTGAGAATATCCAGAATAGGTGCAGGCGGGACTGTTGTTTCATCTCAACACCAGCGCTACCAGCAAAGCCAATACGATCAGCACCAGTAACCCCTCAAAGTCTGTCATTGGTCTGTTCGTCCATGGTTTCACTTCGATTCCTCCGATAATGTCGGGGTGTGATTAAACTCTGGATGAGCGCAGTCCACGGCAACTGCATCTGTAATCGAGCTGGTAGACCATAGATGCCTAGTGTGTCTCTCGTTCACTACATCAGCCTGCGCGGGGTACACCTCCACGGCAACTGTATTACCCCAGACCATTTGTTTCACTTCCTGAACTTCCTCCCAAGTCAGCCGCTTGCCATCTTGCCGCCAGATTGCCAGCCTATCAGAATACACCCTAACCTTGTGAGTTGAGCCTATGTTCTGAGTTTCAATCAAACCCACACCAGCCCTGTCTTTCCACCTCATAACTCCTCCTCTGGTTTAGTAGCGTTAGGTGTCGGTTTGTGAGATTTAGCCAAGAACTCAGCCGCCTTTTTCCACGCCTCTGCTTCGGTAGAAGCCTGCGATATTGTCTGCTCCCCGTTCTTTACCTCGAAGTCATCAAAGACCTGCTGTATCTTCCCGCCGTCCTTGGCTCTAGCTCTGTTCTCGTCTGTCCAATCTATTATCTCTAGGCTCATAATTTAGCATCCTTTAATGTCGGTTTGTGACTATTCATATCGCCTCAACCTCCTGAAAATCCACTTCAGGAATCTCGTCGGGCTCATTACTCGCAGCCATCACTTCAATCAACCTCTTCAATATGTCCATTGGAGTTGTGTCCGGAACAACATCACCCTTAGCATCAATTTTATTCATAGTTCCTCCTTAAATATCTAAACTCCCTCTTGCACTCGCCCAACTTGCCCTCGAAAAACCCATCGAGATATTCCTCTACTCCCTGCGCTGGCAACCATGCTTCCATGTGAGTTAGAAACGCGTCGCTGTCCTCTCCGTCGAGAAAGAATGCAGTTCCATGATGCCGCCCATATTTTCTATACGCACTCATTGTTCTACCAGCTTCTTGATGGCAAATCGCTCGCCCTCGCAAACTTCATGTTCATCTTCCATAAATATGCCATTCGTCCACAGCCAGTGAAGTTCAGTCATACCTAACCTGCCAAGCATCTTGTTGCGCACCTTCTGAACATGCGCCTGCACTACGCCATCATTCATTTGGTAATTGCGCCATACAGACAGGCATACGTCAGCCTTATTTCTCCAAGCGGCACTTCCGTTAATGTCATACGGAGTTGGCACCGGATAGTTGCCGTTCTCATTCTTCTGCAACTTTGTGGGATGAGCCACAATGAACATTGCCATATCATGCTTGCGCCCAAAATTGCGAATCTTGCTGAGGCATTCTGAAATGTAATTTGTTTCGCTCATGCCTTTTGGAGCTTTCGCCTCAAGTTCATTCCACGGGTCTAAGTCGGCCGCATTAGTGCCGTGCTCCTCGTGGCTTATTCTACACCCCTCAAGAAACGTGTCGAGAGTCATCATGCCATCAGGCGTATCTATGAATGATATGTGTTGTGACAAGAATGCCCGCGTATCTATCACGTCGTCATTAGTAACGCCCCGTGTACACCCTTGTGAAGCCCAAGGCTTACCAGTCCACTTCTCACACACCTTCTGGAAATGTGCTTCAAGAGGCCAGTTCTCGGGGCTAAATACCGCCCAATGCCAATCGTGCAGGGCGACGGTGTTAAGCATGATCTGGTCGAGTAGTTCCGATTTTCCGGATGACGGGATGCCGGTAATAACGTGCAGGTTTCCCTCTTTGAGCGTAATGAACTCATCCAGTTTTGGCGAGCCGGTTGATTTGCCCTTATAGGCGTTTGGGTTAGAGTGATAGTTGTCGATGGATCCTGCTATGTCGCTGAATGTGGTTAGGGTAGGCTTCATATCACATCTCCAACAGAGGGCTACCGTCAGGACGGGTGGCCTTGGAAGTATCAACTTCATATTCGCTTTCCCATCTGCGCTGATTAAACCATGTCTGCCCATTGGCGTAATTAAGGTCTTTGAATCCTCGCTTACGCTCAGACGCAACAAAGGCCTTATATCGATCTATACCAGCAATTACATCAGCCTCTAGGGGCCCTGCTTTCTTGTAGGCTTCTAAGGCTTTATGCTTAGAACCAGACGTATTCGGGTATAATTTCCAGCATCTCTCAAATGCTTCTTCTGATGCTTGTAGCATGCTTGAAGCAATGCTTGTCTCCTTTCCTTTCTTCTCCTTTCCTTTCTTCTTGGCCCAACGTGCATCTGCCGCCTTTTTTGCCCTACCTGCGAATGCAGCGTGATATCCATTATGCTCATCCCAATCATGCAATTCACCGTCAGAATCCATGAAACCAGCAAATATCAAAGAATCTTTTATGCTTGTAGCATGCTTGTCGCATCCTATTAGCATACCAAGTTCCTCGGATGTATAGCTCGAGAAGTCTCCGTCTGGTTGGTGTTCAGCGGCTATACTCCACAGCTTGGGTACTATCCAAAAGGCATCCTCGCCTATCTTGGTTTTTAGGCGCATCGTCTTTCTATGCGTCCAGAAGTTGTTTTGTACGCGGACGTATAAACTCATATCGACCCCCCTCAGCAAATAAAAAGGACGACTGCTGACAGGCTACGGCTTCCCAGCCACCTCGCCTCTTTCAAGGCACAGTCGTCCCATGTATTTATTGTTGGATTTGGATATTTTGTATTCGTCATATTGTCACTATCCCAAAATCATCATGCTATGTCAACTGCTTATTTTGTACCAATAGCCTTATCAATTCGCCGGGAACACACCCCCTGCAACTATAGTTTTTCACTTCTTTTCTCCCTTTTTCTTCCTGCTAGGCCAGTTAATGGAATCAAATCGCTTATCCCGCACCTTCAATGGCACCTGACATTTCCGGTGCAGAGATCCTTTTCCGGCTTGTTTGGTCATGTTACTTCACTTCTCCTCTAGTTCCGCGACCAATTGCCGCATTTGTTCCTCTGTACTTACCTCAAAATATGCATGGTGCACCAACCTCATACCCAGAAACACCCACACAATGTACCTTCCTTTCTGCCATTTGCCTCCTACAGCCCTTCGTTTGATGTTCGGGGTCATTGATGGTGGTTGTCGTCCTTCTTCGTTACAAACTTGTCCCTGTGCCAGACTCTAAGAATAGCGAGTATTATCATATTCATCTTGTATCTGTGCTCATATTACCCATCCTTTCGTTATGCCAATCTTACTGCATTCCCCGTGCCAACACACCAATACCACCCATTTCACCCCTAACCACCACTTTTCTACCTCTCCACCCTCTCATCTACTCAAATCTAAGAAGAATCCACCCCACAACCTTCTCATTTATGAATATGCTCTCACATCGCTCTAGGGACTTCAAACCGATTAGGACGTATCATCACAAGGGTTTTAGGGGGTTCGCTCGCTCACGGCTCTGTCAGGCGTCTTAAAAACGATTGTAGGGGCGTTATCTCAAACTAATAACTGCTTGGTCTGCACTCGTTCCTGTATTAATATTTTTTTACTGTACCAAGTAGTATATGCAGTGGGGCATGACTGTAGCGATTGACTCCCTCCCCCCTCGTCTCAGAATAAAGCATGCTTTGTTAGTAGACATAAGATTTATTATACGACATTGGCTCGTATTGTTAAGGTTTAAGGGTGTTTTGGGTGTATTAGTGTGAGATAGGGCAGTCCAACAGGGGATAAATGCCTTGTTTATGGCCTTGTAGACAGAATAACGTGTTATACGACACTGGCTGATAATCTAACCCTCTGAGGTTGCCACGGTTGAGTTGAGGCAGGGGCAACAATGCACCAAGTATCACACAACCCTCTTAATCAATCCACAAACTAACACAAACTAACACAAACTAACCCAACCCCCAACGAAGCAACATCAAGTAAGTAACAATCAACCTCCAATGAATAACCTATAGTAGTCAGCAGTCCCCTTATATGCCCCTGGATAACCCTTAGAGAGCTTTAATATACTCTACTCAAAGAGACTATGGGTGCGCGTGCGTGTGCGATCCTATATAGGGAGTTGTGACGCGTTCCGAGTTGGCAAGGTCAAATGGGCATGTGAGCGGTCGAGCATTTTGGGGTCGTTTTCGCAATATCGCTACTCAAAAGCGCGAAAAGTGGTGATCTAACCTCCCACAGTTGCGAAAACGGGAATGTTTGCGGGTGTTAGGTGGGGATATTGCAATGTCAGGCAGTTGAGGGAATACACTGCTATCATTGGGCGCAATGCGTGTTGAGTGAAATAGAGTGATGTTTTTTGGGTTGTTGTGTATTAGTTGGCATGGGTCTTGCTACCTTATAATGCCAGTGAGAGCAACTAACACAAGGGAGAGGAAGAGTATGAAAGCAACAACACCAAAAAATAGAGTCGTAGAAGTAAGCGAAACCCCGGTCGGTACGAGATGCACATCCGGCAAACTAACATACGGCGATATCGTCGTAGCGTACTACTGCAACTCTGGCAGCCAATCGGCGCACAACCTCATAGAGGGATTGCAGCTTGCTGATGATAAGATCGATGCCTGCGGATTACACGAGTAACACCCAACCCCCGCGCCCGGCGGGTAATCCGGGCAACAATTTGAAGCATGAAGATTAACACCACAACGGAGGGGGAGAAAATGAGCAGAGTTGAATGTATCAGGAATGGCGCGCTTCGGAGCTTTACGGCAATGGAAGAGATTACGCTGGAACAGCTCGAAGAGTGGCAGGAAATGAATATCGGCAATGACGGGTTCACGAGCATCAGCATTGTAATTGACGGTAAGATATACTCAACACTGGAGGCGTAGAGAATGAAGATTAACACTACATCAGAGGGCGAGACAATGCAAACCTATGAAGACCGAGTACAGGCAGAGATTGACAACGGCCTAACAAGATCAGACGCGCAAGGCGTGATAGATGCAGAGGACAGGCAGAAGGTGAAACATACGCCGGGGCCATGGAAGATCAGCAGGTGCCAGTTAAAAAAAACAGAGCACAGCGCGCCCGATATGCTTATTGAGCACGGAAACAAAACAGAGCACAGCCCTCTATTGTGCCAGGTATACGCTGCCGGCGGCGAACATCCACGAGAGGCAAACGCCAAGCTAATTGCGGCGGCGCCTGAATTGTTGGAGGCGTTGGAAAAATGCGCTGACTTCATGGGGAGCGTAGCAGGCACGGAAAATGTGTCTAACTCTTTCAGAGAGGCTTTAAGCGAAGCAAAGGCCGCAATCAGCAAAGCCACAGCATGAGCAACACAATACAGAACAAGCTTTACTGGTGGATACTCACCGGTGAATGGAGGAGAGGATAATATCATGAGAATCATCATCAAAGAGGCAGGCACAGCATGAAGCACAAAGCAACAGGCAGAGAGATAGCGCGAGAAATAGAAATAGCGGCAAGCGGGGAGACATTCAGTATTGTTCGCGCATACGAGAGAGAAGCGGAGGCCCTTGGTTTCAATATGGGTTCAATGTGCGGGAGCGATCCGAGGGGATTAAGCAGGGAGTATGTCTGCATAGCCAAATGGCGCAACCTTGGCGGGGGCGATTACTTGGAGCTTGATGGCGTGGTGGAGTGCAGAGACAACCGAAACGGCAAGACAGCCAGAATACTTATATTCAAGTAACGAAAGGCGGCACACCATGACAGATACAATCAAAGCGGCACTCAGCATAATCAGGAGGTAGCAATAATGTGTAATCCAGCATCATTTGTGGCGACAAAGGACAGAGTGTATTGGTCAAAAAAAACAGACTCACATCATGAGATAATCAGCGAGCACGGGCTTTGCGAAAGCGGCATCAGGGGGGTAAATGTGGTTCCTCTAGAGATAACGCCAGAGGGCGGCAACTTGTCGCTACCGCTAAAGGACTGGAAATTCGCAATCGACTTTGCGGGATTTCCAAGGGATCTCCCCGAGTGGTGGGACTTAGGTAAATACGAGGCTATGACGCGAGCGGAGCTGAAAGGATGGGCGAAGGTAAAGCTGAAAGGATGGAAAGTCAAAGAGGCTTTCAATCCAGTAAATCCGCTTAAACAGAAACGGGATAAATCATTAGACAAGGTTGCTCTGCTGAAGAATTGGGACAGCGTGCAGAACAGCGTGCAGAACAGCGTGCGGAACAGCGTGCATGACAGCGTGCATGACAGCGTGCATGACAGCGTGCAGAACAGCGTGTGGGTCAGCGTGCATGACAGCGTGTGGGACAGCGTGTGGGTCAGCGTGCGGGTCAGCTTGCAGAACAGCGTGTGGGTCAGCGTGCAGGACAGCGTGCGGGTCAGCTTGCGGGACAGCGTGCGGGACAGCGTGTGGGCCAGCGTGGGGGACAGCGTGTGGGCTTATATTGGCTCTTTGTTCCATAACATTACAAATTGGAAATATTGCTCCAAAGACAAAAAACGACCTTGGCATTCTCTTCGCAAGTTGTGGTTGGGTGGATATGTTCCAAGTTTTGACGGCAAAATATGGCGACTTCATGCGGGACTAAAAGCGGAAATAGTGTTTGAGATAAGCGCGGAAGAATTGCGGAAGAATTAAGGAAGTCGAAATGCTAGTCCTAACAGTAGCAATAATATGGCTTTCTTTCTGCATAATGATTGCATGGAAAGAAATTGCCAAGAGTAAATGGAACCCGAAAAAGTTGATTGCGTATCCGGTTTTACTGGTGATCGATTGCTTGCTTTGGGTGATGTTCAGTCGGACGGGTACAAAATGGCAGGCACTACGGGAAGAAAGCAACGTGTGAGAAATAGGAGGGTTACAGGATGAGATTTTCCGACAGGTTCGAGAAGATGTGCGACAACGCATGGAAGGAAATCTTAAAGGGAGGTATTGACTTTTCTAAGGTTGATATGAGCATGGATGAGATTGCAGGGATAGTACAAAAAGAGTTCGCCAAGAAGAAGCGGGAAGAAAGTAACTTATGAGAAATAGGAACGAACTGGTAAATGAGATTAGGGAGCATTGCGTCTATGCCATGTTCAGTATGGTTGATCCTGTAGAACCCATCAAGAGGGCTATGGACATAGATACATTCAAGGAACAGGCGAGAGACTATTATCTGGGGAGGGTTGGCAGGGATACGCCAAAGCAACTACAGAGTAATCATTTCTCTCTCCAAGTAGGCTGCCTTGTGCACGCTATCTTGGAAACAGTGAAATGTGATTCAGTCTGGACACAAGAGCGAGACGAAATGGCTAAGAAGAAAGGATTAACATGATGCACACCAACTCAATAATAGCCTATTACGACGGCAGGCACAAATTCAGTAAGCGCGAATGTGAGATCTTGGGGTGGATGCTGATGAACAAAGCCCCCACAACAGACAGGAATATCAAATCAGCGCTTAGGTATGCAGATATGAATAGCGTGCGACCAAGGATAACCGAACTAATCAAGAAATGCTGCGTTGAGGAATGCGGCAGAGTGGTTTGCGGAGTGACAGGTAAGAATGTAAGGCTGGTACGGGTGAGAGCTCAGAAACCACAAGCGGATATGTTCCGTAGCTTTGAGATGGAATGCAGGAATCAGGAGGCGATGTGATGAGCACCAAGAAGTACAACGACAAACTACTCCAGCGATACCATTACTGGCGGCAGAACTTCGGCCTAATCGCTGATTTTTGCAAGATGAAAGAATGTGATAGGTCTAATCTGTCAACAGCGTACACGAAATGGAAAAAGAGGAAGGGGATAGTATGAGTGAAATAACTCTATCACGAGAAAAGTGTCCAGAATGCGGGATGTCCCGATTAAACATAGACGGAGCATGCAGTGTTGAAGAGCAAAACCAACTAATCAACAGCGTTGTTAAGCGATGGGAGGCTCACGATGCACTTGTTGAGGCATTGCGGAAGATCGCTTACTGGCGCGAGGCTCCATTTTCCGCACTGTCTATTGATGAGGCTGGCAACATAGCGCTGGAAGCCCTAAAACTGGCAAAGGACAAGACATGAAAGTAGTAATATACGCATCAAACGTAGGAGGTCGACTGATATTCGATACAGAGGCAGGCACAATGATTCTGGACTGTGCGGAGATAGGATCACCACCTAGACCCGCTCACAAGCCCAAGGATAGCATCTCAGGCGCATACACGGCAGGGGAATTGGCTCAGGCATGGTTAGATGGTGACAGGGTTACCGGAATGAATGGCAAATGGTTGCACAGTGAGGATGCAGCGAGGG
>Ga0307928_10000766_pt1 | contig 24278 bp, 29 predicted proteins | sample AceLakmetagen232_FD_201815 | JGI IMG/M metagenome (GOLD analysis project Ga0307928, IMG submission 201815) | Saline water microbial communities from Ace Lake, Antarctica - #232 | ecosystem: Environmental > Aquatic > Non-marine Saline and Alkaline > Saline | place: Antarctica: Ace Lake... | reverse complement strand
AATTTAGCCCCCATGGCGCAATTGGACAACGCGACTCCCTTCTAAGGAGTAGATTCCAGGTTCGAGCCCTGGTGGGGGCATATGGTGGCTATGGTGTAATGGCAGCACAGAAACTTGTGGAGTTTCCAGAGGCGGTTCGAGTCCGCTTAGCCACCCATTAGAATCTCTTTACGAACGAAGTGAGTTTAGAGAATTTTATGTCCTGAGGAGTGAAACGACGAAGGGTAATCCCAAAAGCCCTTGTTTTCACAAGGGTTTTTGGTTAAGATTTATGTATGGAAGATATAATAATATCGCAAAACATTCAGGACACGATAAACACATTTAAGAAACAAGGAGTTGATAAACTCCATGTTTTAGCTGATTTCGACCAAACTTTAACTAAGTCATTTATTAATGGAAAATATGTTCCTTCAATAATTTCTATATTACGAGATAATAATTACTTGACTCCTGATTATCCAGATAAGGCTAAGGCGCTATATGTGAAATATCATCCAATAGAAATAGATCCAAATGTATTAATAAAGGATAAAAAGTCTGCCATGGAGAATTGGTGGACAGAACATTTTAATTTATTAATTAAATCTGGATTAAGCCAAGAGGATATACGATCCATAGTAGATTCTGGCATCTTACTCCCGAGAGAAGGAGCTAAAGATTTTTTTGGTTTTTGCCACCAATCTAAGATTCCAATAGTAATAATAACTTCTTCTGGCATAGGAGGGGATACTATTAGATTCTTTTTACAAAAACAAGGATTCTTTTATAATAATATTTATATAATATCAAATAACCTCATTTGGGATGAAAAAGGTAGGGTTATTGGTTTTGAGAAGCCGATAATTCATTCAATGAATAAGGATGAAATATTGATTAAAGAGTTTCCGGTATTTGGAAAGATTAAAACAAGAAAGAATGTTTTGCTTTTAGGAAATAGCTTAGGGGATCCAAACATGATTAAGGGATTTGAGTATGATAATCTTTTAAAAGTAGGATTTTTAAATGAAATAGAGGACGAGAGTTTAGAAAAGTTTAAACAACTTTATGATATTGTTATCTCAAATAACGGCACAATGTCTTATGTAAATAATTTTCTGGTTAGCATTTCAAAAAATTAGTTCTAATGTCGTTCACTAGGCGACCCAAATTTACCAAAGCCCTCATTTTTTCAAGGGTTTTTGGTTAGTAAAGCCGACTTTACTGGACAAGTTTCTATAATTTTTTTAATGTAAGAATGTAGAATTAAATTAAATATATGCATGATTTACAAAATAAAATACTTAAAACCTTGCTATTGAATGAAAAATCAAGATTCACGGAGTTAAATGTTGATAATATCACTAGCGACCATTTCAATTTTCATATTAAAAGATTACTAGAGTTAAAATTTATTTTAAAAGATAAACAAGGGTTTTATTATTTAACGGATAAGGGGAAAGAATATGCTAATAGACTGGACGTTGATAGCGGAAAAATAGAGATTGAGAGGCAGGCCAAAATAGCTGTTTTGGTAATTTGTACTAAAATAGAGAGTGGAGTTAAGAAATACTTGATACAGAAGAGATTAAAGCACCCATTTTATGGCTACTGTGGTTTTATAAGTGGAAAAATTAAGTGGGGAGAGCTAGTCTCTGGTGCTGCCAAGAGAGAGCTTAAAGAAGAAATAGGGGTAGAAGGTAGTTTAAGGTTAGCTGGCGTTGAGCATAAAATAGATTATAACAAAAATAATAAGTTACTTGAAGATAAATATTTTTACGTCTTTGAAGCGACAGATCCCAAGGGTGAGTTATTGAGAGAGTTCGAAGCAGGTGAAAATTTTTGGATGACAAAAAATGAAATTAATAAAATTTTTGAGCTTTTTGACGATGTCTTACCGCTCATGGGGTTAATAAAGGAACAAAGATTCAATTTTTTAGAAAAAAAATATATTGTGGACCGTTATTAAATCCTAATATTTTTTCTAGACGATCCCAAAAATCTAAAAACCCGACTTGCGGATTTTGAGATTCATTTGATTGACAGCACCGACAAAGATTGATAAGGTAGGAATGTAAGAAAGTATTACTTAATTTAAAAACATGACTACTATAGTTAAAGCTAGCACAAAAGGTCAAATTACCCTGCCTGCTCGCTGGAGACAAAGTTTTTCCACCAATCGCTATATTATAAAAGAAAAAGGTGGGAAATTAGAGATTTCGCCTTTTAATCTTGAGAAATTAGAGGAACAGAACGAATATACTGTTTTTGATGCTATCCGTGATAACAAAAAAAAAGGTATTAAAGCAAAGGATTTAGTAAATATATTAAAGAAAACCCTTTAATTTTTTTATGGACAAAATAGAGAAACTATTAAGAAAGATTAGTGGGCAAGATAGGCAAAAATTATTGGAAGTGACAGAAAAATTGATTCGCAGAGAAGTAAAAGGATTAAGTGTTAAAAAAATTACAAATAGCGATTTTTATCGCTTAAGGTCAGGGCGTTTTAGGATTATATTTCATTATGAAAAAAAAGAAGTTATTATTGACAGTATCAAATTAAGAAATGAGAATACATATAGACGGTTGCAATCTGCCCCTGTAGTTCAACTGGACAGAATAAAAACCTCCTAAGTTTTAGATCCAGGTTCGAGTCCTGGCAGGGGCACATGGGCCCGTAGCTCAGTTGGCCAGAGCGCTTCGATGGCATCGAAGAAGTCACCGGTTCGACTCCGGTCGGGTCCACCACCATAGTCAGCGTATTGACAAAAGATATTAATTGTATATAATGAATCAATGAAATATTTTGATTGGGATAGTCAAAAAAATCAAAAATTAAGACAGGAAAGAGATGTTAGTTTTGAAGAAATTTTAATAGCCATTGAGGAGGGGAAAATTTTGGATATTGTTGAACATTCAAGCAGAAGCAAATATCCTAATCAGAAAATTTTTATTATTAACATCAATAACTATGCTTACCTAGTGCCTTTTGTGGAAGACGAAGAGAAGGTTTTTTTGAAAACAATCATCCCTAGTCGCAAGGCCACCAAAAAGTATATTATTAAAAAAGGATCATGAAATATTTTGAATTAGACAAAAAAGAAAAGGAGATCTTAAAAGATTTTGAGGCAGGCAAATTTAAAAAGGTAAGCAGCATAAAAAAAAGAGCAGCACTATATCAAGAACATGCTAGACAATCCTTGAATAAAACACGGAATATTAATATCAGACTCTCTCATGCAGATTTGCAGAGAATTAAATCTTTAGCTGTAGAGAAAGGGATGCCCTACCAAACCCTCATTAGCTCGCTTCTACATCGATATTCTTCCGGAAGAGTAGAAGAAAAGGTTTGATTTTCTAGATGAAACGATTATTTATAAGTAATAAATAATAAATAATAAATGATTAATAGTATGAAAGTTAATTCAAAAAAAATAGAAGACATATTAATTAAGGGCGTTGAAAAAATTGTTGACGAAAAACATTTTAGAGATGCTTTACTTTCTGGAAAAAAACTAAGAATTAAGCATGGAGTTGATCCAACTGGCGACAAGATTCACATAGGAAGAGCAACTCAGCTTTGGAAGCTTAAAGAGCTTCAGGATTTGGGACATAAAATTGTTCTGATTGTTGGTGATTTTACAGCATTAATTGGCGATTCGTCTGATAAGCCAGAGGGCAGGAAAGGACTTACAGAGGAAGAAATTAATAAAAACATGCGGGCCTATATTGATCAATTTGCTAAAATTTTAGATATTAAAAAAACTGAAGTGCATCATAATAGCGAGTGGTTTAGTAAGATGCCTTTGAAAGAATTTTTATCTTTAGCCAGTACTTTTTCTGTCCAGCAATTAGTTCAGAGAAGGAATTTTAAACAAAGGTGGATAAAGGAAGAACCGATATCCTTGAAAGAAATTACCTACCCCCTGCTTCAGGGATATGATTCAGTGGCTATAAAGGCGGACGTGGAGCTTGGTGGCTATGATCAGCTTTTTAATTTAAAGACGGGCAGGGATATTCAAAGGCATTATGGCCAAAAACCGCAGGACATTATGGCGTTGAAAATGTTGTCTGGGCTTGATGGCAGAAAAATGTCAACTAGCTGGGGCAATGTAGTAAATATTATTGATTCTCCCGATGAAATGTATGGAAAATTGATGTCTATGAAAGATGAAACAATTGTTGATTATTTTGAACTCTGCACGCCGACTTCTCAAGAAGAGATTGTGGAAATAAAAAAACAGCTGGATGGAGGCAACGTAAATCCAAAGGACTTAAAAGTGAAGTTGGCGTTATTAATTGTTTCTCTCTATCACGGCAAATCGGCTAGTCAAAAAGCAAAAAAAGAATTCGAGAAAGTTTTTAAAAACAAGGGATTGCCCTCTGATATAAAAACATTTTTTGCTCCTAAAAATGTTTATAATATAACTGAACTTTTAGCGTCCATGGAATTAACCAAATCCAAAGCTGAAGCCAGACGGTTGATTGAGCAAGGTGCGGTAAGAATAGATTCCAAAATTGAGAAGGATTTTCGTAAAGAAATAAAAATTAAAGAGGGCTTAATAATCCAAATTGGAAAAAGAAAGTTCGCTAAATTAACGAAAGATGGCAGGTACTAAAAATAGTATAGCTATTATTGGTGCTGGTCCGATAGGTCTTTATTTAGCATGGCGTCTTAAGAAAAAAGGGTTTGATATAACTGTTTTTGATAAAAAGGACGGCATTTACGCAAAGCCGTGTAGTGGCTTGATATCAGAAAGAATCAAAAATTTTATTCCTATAACAGATAATTTATATCAGCGAAAAGCAGATTCGATATTAGTTCATTCTCCAAAAAAAGATATCAGATTGAAGCCCAATCCGTCATTCTTGGTTTTTGAAAGACAAAAACTAGATGAGTTTATTTTTGATTTAGCCAAAAAACAAGGCGTGAAATTTGTTTTTAAAGAAGAAATCAACGAGATTCCTCAAGGTTTTTCAAAAGTTATTGGTTGTGACGGGGCGCTTTCCAAAACGCGAGAATCACTATCTCTGCCCTCCCCTAATTTCCGATTAGGGATTCAATTTTTTGTTAGAGAAGATAATCAAGGTTCAGATATTGAAATTTGGCAAAAAGCTTTTAAAGGTTCTCCGAAATATGGTTTTTTCTGGAGAATTCCCAAAACAGGAGAGATAGAATACGGAGGAATTGGACCGAGCAATTTGTTAAAAAAAGAATTTGAAAAATTTTGCCAAGAGCAAGGGATAAACTTAGAACCAGACAAACTAAAAGCAGCGCTTGTTCCTCAAGGAATTTGTTTGCCCGATTTAGAAAATATTACTTTATGTGGAGATGCAACTGGGTTAACTAAACCCACAACCGGCGGAGGGGTTATTTGGGGATTAACAGCAGCAGATATTTTAATAAAACATTTCCCTGATTTTATAAAATATAAGAAAGAAGTAGAAAAATTTTTTAGACCAAAGATTTTTAAAGGGAAAACAGAGGTTATCTCAGGGTATATCATGGGAAATTATTTTTCCTTTCTTTTGCCAAATAATATTTCTATAGATGCAGATTTGTTTTAATCAAGGCGGGGTGTCAGAGTGGACGATTGAGGTGGTTTCGAAAACCATTGTTCCTTTTTGGAACCGGAGGTTCGAATCCTCCCCCCGCCGCTTATAGTCAGACAAGATCCTGCTGTGAAGCAGGGTTTTGCTTGAAATTTAGAGGGAAATGAGCTACTATGCTTAGTATTATGCCAGTCAAAGAATCAGAAAATTTAATAGAAAAAGTTCCAGTGGTAGTAGTCTTGGGTCATGTTGATCATGGCAAGAGTTCGCTTTTAGAGGCAATCAAGGATTTTAGAATTACTCAGAAAGAATCAGGCGGGATAACTCAACACATTGGCGCTTATGAAATAGGGTATAAAGGCAAGAAAATTACTTTTATTGATACTCCTGGGCACGAGGCCTTTTCTGCTATGCGTTCTCGAGGCGCAAAGATAGCTGATATTGCTATTTTAGTTGTGGCGGCAGAAGAGGGCATAAAACCCCAAACACAAGAAGCCATTGACCGTATTAAAGAGGCGGGCCTTCAGATGATTGTTGCCCTGAATAAAATCGACAAACCAGAAGCTAATCCTCAGAAAGTTAAAGGCGAATTATCAAGAGCAGAGATAGTAGTTGAAGACTTAGGAGGAGAAATTCCTTGTGTTGAGACCTCGGCAACCCAGAAAATAGGCATTGACGAACTCTTAGAGCTTATTCTTCTCGTGAGCGAGATGCAGGGATTAAGGGTAGATCCGACCAAACAGGCAGAGGGTGTGGTAATTGAAACTCATCTAGATCAGAGAATGGGGTTTGTAGCCGTTCTTTTAATTAAAAATGGAACTCTTAAGATTCAAGATATTGTTGCAACTCAAAGTACGATGGGAAGAGTCAAAAACATGAAAGATTATCAGGGTCATTCAATCGATAAGGCCAGTCCATCACAACCAGTAGCGGTTCTTGGTCTTGAAAGCAAACCTTTTGTTGGAGAGATTTTCAAATCCTTCACAGATATTGAAAAAGCAAAAGAATATGTTATAAAAAAAGACGAGGTAAAGATGAATGTTTTTTCAGTTGCAAAAGATGGGCAAAAGGTTTTAAATATTATATTACGAGCAGATGTTGTTGGAACTTTAGAAGCAGTAGAAAGTATGATCGAGGCGTTGCCTCAAGAGGACTTATTAATTAGTGTTTTAAAATCGGATATTGGACCAATAACTGAAGACGATGTGAAATTAGCTGTAGCGGGCAAGGCAAAAATATTTGGATTTAGAGTTAAGCCAAATCCTCAAACATTAAGATTGGCTGATCAAAAAGGATTAAAAATTTTTTATTATGAAATAATTTATGAATTGATTCAAAAGATTCGCAGATTGATGAAACAAGAGATAGAATCAGAAACAATTCGTAAAGATATCGGAAAAATGTTAGTTTTGAAAGTGTTTAGAACTGAAAAGGGTCGCCAGATTATAGGGGGCAGGATTATAGAAGGAGAAGTTTTAAAAATTGCTAAAATGGAAATTTTAAGAGAAGACGAATTACTTAGCAAGGGACGAATTATTGAGCTTCAAAGAGAAAAAAAAGCGATTGAACGAGGAGAGGTGAATGATGAAGTGGGGATATTATATGAAGGCAAAGAAAAAATTCAAGAAGATGATATTTTGAATTTTTACATTGAAGAAAAGAAAAAATCAGAATTCTAAAAATTTGTTTTTTTATTTGCAGAATCTTGGCTTAATATTGTATACATAATCTTAACAAAAATGTCTGAAAGAATAGATAGACTCAACGAGCTTTTTAAAAGAGAGATTTCAAGAATTCTTTTAAAAGAAGAGGGTTTTGATAGAAATATTTTGGTAACAGTCACTCAAGTGGATATATCTCCCGAATTAAGTGGGGCAAAAGTTTTTATTAGTGTTATGCCGAAAGAAAAGAGAAAAGAAATTTTAGATTTTTTAAAAAAAGATATTTATCATATTCAACAGGAACTTAATAAAAGATTATATTTAAAAAAAATTCCCAAAATTGTATTTCAAAGAGAAAGAAGAGTAGAACAAGCAGCTAGAATTGAAGAATTGATTTCAAAAATCCATAAAAACGACAAAAAATAATTGATTATTGTCGGCGCGGTAGCCAAGTAGCTAAGGCATCGGTCTGCAAAACCGATATACATGGGTGCAATTCCCATCCGCGCCTTAAAAGATTGCCGGAGTGGAGGAATGGCAGACTCGAGAGACTTAAAATCTCTTGGACTAATAGTCCGTGTGGGTTCGACTCCCACCTCCGGCACATGGGGGCGCGTAGCTCAGTTGGTTAGAGTGTCGCATTGACATTGCGGAGGTCACAGGTTCAAATCCTGTCGCGCCCACCATGCCGCGGTAGCTCAGTGGTAGAGCACTTCTCTGAAAAAGAAGGGGTCGTCAGTTCAATTCTGACCCGCGGCACCAGCGGGAGTAGCTTAGTGGTAGAGCGTCTCGTTGCCAACGAGAAGATCGCGGGTTCAAGTCCCGTCTCCCGCTCACTAAAAAGGAAACGCTCTCTAGAGCGTTTTTCTGTTTTGGGCCAATTTTTGCCCAAAAAAGCTTGACAAAATGCATTTAAAAATGTTATTATCTAAGAAATTCTGGAAAATGTATGAGTATTAAAATTAGTCGTTCAATAGAGACTTTTTTTGTTTGGGGTGTTATTGCAGGAGTAATATTCTCTCTATCTAGTGCATTAGCCGCAATACAAGAAAGTCCTTTGTCTGAAAATTTTGGTGAGTTAGACAGTTCATTTAATGTGACTCAGAGTAATAGTGTGTTTTCTAATAGTGGACATTGTCTACTAGAACACAAATTAGTTCATGATTCAGACGATTCAAAGACAATAAGAGTAGCAATTACTGCTTACTCTTCTTGTCCCAACGAAACCGACGGAGATCCATATATTACTGCTTCCGGTAATTGGGTCCAAGATGGAATCGTTGCAGCGAATTTTTTGCCATTTGGGACAGAGTTGAAAATCCCTGAACTTTATGGCAGTAGAATATTCGTAGTCCAAGATAGAATGCATCCTCGAAAAAAATATCAAGTAGATATATGGTTTCCCTCAAAAGCGGGAGCAATAGAATTCGGAGCTCATTATACCTATATTGAACTCATTTAAGAATTCTAAAAATTCATAAAAAAAGTAACTCCAGAAGTAAAAGGCCGCCATTGTTGGCGGTCTTTTTACTTGTAAATTTTTTGTGGGCGAGGAGGGATTTGAACCCTCACGGGAATAATTCCCCTATGCCCCTCAAGCATAGATGTCTACCGTTCCAACACTCGCCCAGGAGGTACAGTTCTCCCCGTTTCTTTTTCGTCAATTTCTAAGATGCTTTTCAATTTTTTATATTTTCGATCAAGACAGGGAACATTTGTTTTATAATACATCTTATTGAACAATATTTTCCCTTCTTTTTTAGCGTATTTTAGTTGTATTGTATTCCTTCCTCTACATCGACTAATGCTCCCACTTATTTCCATTAATTTTTTATTTTTTCGTCTAAGCCACTTAATATAATTTTCGCTACCAGAACTAAATGTAACATAAAACATAAAACTACTATTCCATCGTTCGTCCCAGAAACTGTAACACGAGCCATCGCCGTCAAAAAAACCCCTTAAAAAATCGAAAAAGTATTTATCTGGAATTTTTAATGTACCTATTGTCCTGCTTTTGTTAGGGGTTAAGCCGATTTCTGAGAGCCATCTATACAATTTAACATTACTAAATTGGACGTAAGAATATCTTTTTTTAGAATAGCCGCCTGATTTAGTACTTATTTTTACACCATTTAATCTGATGCATTTTTTAAAAGTTTTAAGGAGTTGGACGTCTTTTGATGTAAGGTTAATGTGGCGACCATCCTTAGACAAATTGCCATCTGCGGTTAATAGCCCAACTGCATAGGCGAAATTAGAGCACCATGTTATCTGGTAATTTTTATTTTTTTGACTCCCCCTCATTATTCTGCTTATTTCCTTTTAGCTCCTCCGTTTTCTCTATTTCGGGAGCTTTTTCTTTTTGCTTAGGTTGTTCAGGAGTAAATGCAAGTGTTTTCAATCGAGCTCTTTTGCCCCTTGCTTCTCTTAGATAATAAAGCTTGGATCGTCTTACCTTACTTCGTTTTATAATCTCAATTTTTTTTATCATAGGAGAGTGTAGGGGAAATATTTTTTCTACTCCGATTCCATCTATAACCTTGCGTACAGTGATGGTTGATCCTGGCTCTTTGCCGTGTTTTCTCGCAAGGACAAGTCCTTCGAAAACCTGGATTTTTTCTTTTTTGAGTTCTCCTTTTCCTTTCTTACCCTGTTTTTCTGTCCCCTTTATAATCTGGTAAACCTTAATAGTATCTCCTGGCTTAATATTCAGGATTTTTTCGTTTAAGATTGTATTTTGTTCAGTCATAGTGTATTAATTATTTGTTTTAATTCTTCTGGCAGATTAGATTGGAAATTTTTCTCATTTCCATCTAATAATCTTATCTTTAATTGATTAGCATGTAAGAATTGTCTTTGCAAGCCCTTTGGCGGTTTTTGATTCTTGAACGAATAAAGATTATCACCTACTACAGGGAATCCGAGATAGGAAAGATGCACTCTTACCTGATGTTTTCTTCCTGTTTTTGGAGACGCTTCAACCAGAGTATATTTTTTATATCTCTTTATGACCTTCCAAAAAGTTTCAGCAATCCTTGAATCAGTCTTCTTAGGCCCATGGAGAGGGAGCACTTTTTGTTTTATTCCGTTTCTACTAATTAAGGTTTTTATCTCGCCTTTGTCTGCGGGCATTATTCCGTAAACAAGGGCTGTATATTTTTTCTCAACCTTTCTTTGTTTAAACTGTTTTTGGAAAAAAGACAAGGCGTCATTGTCTTTTGCTATAAGCAGTATTCCAGAAGTATCTTTATCTAGACGATGGATTAAGCCGTATCTTGGATAATTTCCCGCTTCTTTAAGTTCAGGAAATTTTTTTACTAATTTCGGCATTAATTCCACATCTGAGATTATTCCCGCTGGTTTATCTATAACCAGAAGATTTTTGTCTTGATATATTATGTTCATTGTGGGCGGTGCAGGATTCGAACCTGCGACTTCTTCAATGTAAATGAAGCGCTCTGGCCAACTGAGCTAACCGCCCGCAATCTTTTTCAAAATCTTTGATTTTGTAAAAAATATTAGCGTCCCGAGGGCTTTAGCTCGAAGGGCTACTTATCCTCTCTGTCATTTCATCCCTCAGGATATAAGAAACAAGTAAGCTCGCTCTTGCTCGCTAACTTGTTCTAATATATGCGCGCGGCAGGATTCGAACCTGCGACCGTCCGGATATAAGCCGGATGCTCCACCGCTGAGCTACGCGCGCGACTAAAAATTATTAATAAGCGATGCGAATCTAGAATTTTTGTCCTTCGCTCCGCGCAGGATATAAGAAACAAGTAAGCTCGCTTTTACTTGCTAACTTGTTCTAATACGTCCCGAGGGTTTAGCCCGAATGAGAGCGTAATCTATTTCTCCTTTTTACCCCTCCCCAGCAATTCCTCTAACTCTTCTTTCTCAATTGTTTCTTTTTCAATCAAGGTTTTAGCTATTTTTTCTAAAAAGCGTTTTTTTGTTTTCAGAATTTTTACTGCTTGTTTTTTAGCGTCTTTTATAATTTTTTCAACTTCTTCGTCAATCTTTTCAGCTATTTTTTCAGAATAATTTTTTTCCTCACCGAATTCTTTACCTAAAAACATTAATTCATTTTTTTTGCCAAATACAATCGGTCCAAGTGTTTCAGACATTCCGAATTCTTTGATTAATTTTCTAGCCAACCATGACGCTTGTTTTAAATCACTACTGGCACCCGTGGTCACTTCTCCAAATTTTATTTCTTCTGCGCAATAACCTCCTAAAAAAGTGGCAATATCAGATAAAAATTCTGATTTGGTTTTCATTCTTTTTTCTTTGCGAGGAGATTTTAGAACATAACCAGCAGCCATTCCTCTGGAAACAATAGATACCTTTCTTACTAGTTCACCGCCATCAGAGAATGATGCTACTAGAGCATGTCCTGCTTCATGATATGCTGAAACTTTTTTTTCATCTTCTGACAAGACATAACTTTTCCTTTCGGGACCAAGAAGTACTTTCTCAATTGATTCTAACAATTCTTTTTGAGAGACTGTTTTTCTGTTCCTGCGTGCAGCTAAAATAGCTGCTTCATTGATAAGATTGGAAAGGTCAGCGCCCGAAAAGCCAGGAGTTCTTTCTGCTGCCTCTCTTAATTTAATCGTTGCGTCCAATGGCTTTCCTCTTGAATGGATTTTTAAGATTGCCTCTCTGTCTTCTATACTCGGCAGATCTAAAACAACTCGGCGGTCAAATCTTCCTGGTCGCAAGAGAGCAGGGTCTAAGATATCAGGGCGATTCGTTGCCGCGATAATTATAGTTTTTGAATTTCTTTCAAAGCCGTCCATTTCAACTAAAATTTGGTTTAAAGTTTGCTCTCTTTCGTCGTGCCCTCCGCCCATGCCCGCTCCTCTTGTCCTACCAATAGCGTCTAATTCATCAATGAAAATAATTGATTTTTTATGTTTTTTTGCTTCTTGAAACAGGGATCTAACTCTACTGCTTCCTACTCCGACAAAAAGTTCTATAAACTCTGAGCCAGCAATTGAGAAAAACGGAACATTACTCTCTCCCGCTATAGCTCTTGCTAATAATGTTTTACCGCAGCCCGGAGGACCCAGGAGTAAAACTCCTCTTGGAATTCTTGCCCCCATGTCGAGAAATTTTTTAGGAGTTTTTAAAAATTCAACAATTTCTTTTAATTCTTCTTTGGCTTCTTTTAGTCCAGCGACATCCTCGAAGCTAACCTTTAGTTTTGGATGTCCTTCTGCTCCAAAAAGACGGGCTTTAGTTTTGGAAAAATTAAGGGCTTGCATTGCTCCTGTTTTTGCTTGCCGACTAATCATCCAAAAGAACCAACCGAACAAAAGTAAAGGGAGAATTATCACAAAAACAGAAGCAGTTTGCATCCAGCCCTGTTTCTCTTCTTGAATAATCAAATTCAACTGTTCTAGTTTTTCTTGATTTACTCCATAATTTATCAAGCTTTCCGAAATGGCTATTTCTGTTTCTTTCCTACTCTCAGCTTGGTTACCATCCTGATATTCAACTAAAACATTATTCCCTGAAACAGTCAGTTTTTTTATTGATTCCTGATTTATTTCTTGAGCTAGTTGACTAATAGTTATTTTTTCTAACGATGGAGATACGGGGGAGAAAAGAGCAAAAATAGCTGAAGCGAATATAAAAATAAGTACAATAATTAAAAGATTTTTCGCCAAACCCTTAGTTGCCTTGTTCATGTTTTGTGTTAAATTTTTGTATTATATTATATCTGTGGTCTTAGTCCCATTCTATGAGTTTTCTCATCAAGAACCACAATTTCAAATTTATATTTTTTACCCTCAACAAGAGTTTTTTCAGTTGTATTTTGAGAATTTAGCTCTGAGAGATGAGCCAATCCACGTATTTTAGGAGCAATTTCCACGAAGGCCCCAAGTTGATTTTTTTTGATTACTATTCCTTCTACAATATCCCCTTTTTTGAATTTTTCTTCTATTCCCTTCCATGGATCTTTTTTGAGTGCCTTTAGGGACAAAGAAACTTTACCATCTTTTGAAACGTCAGTAATTTTTGCTTTAACAATATCTCCTACTTTAACTATTTCTGAAATATTATCAATCAATTGCCAATCTAGTTCTGAAATATGAATAAGTCCCTCGGCTTGAAGAAGGTCCTTATCTGTATCTGCGTCTTTTGGAGTAGGAAATTTAATAAAAGCTCCGAAATCAGCTAATCCCGTAATTTTGCCCTCCACTATATCTCCGGGCTTATATTTGTCTAAAAGTTTATTTATATCTTGAGATGTAACCGCCTTTTCTGAAAATATCAATTTATTTTCTTGAGGAGATATATCAATAATTTTAACTTTTAATTGTTGTCCGATTAACTGTTGTAGATGCTTTAGTATTTCTGTTGAATTGCCATCTTTAACCCTAGGATAGTGTTCAATGGAAAGTTGAGATAACGGCAAAAATCCTCTTATTCCTTCAAGCTCTGCCAATAAGCCACCCTTATTAGCTCCGGCAATACTAGCAATGACATCAATAGAATCTTCCCCCATTTTCTTTAAATTTTCCCAGCTTGTTTCTTTTTGAGCCTCCTGCAAAGATAATTCTAGGTATCCTTCCTCGTTGTCTACCGTGACAACTTTTGCCTTGATGCTTTCTTCTGGCTTCAATCGCTTCAAGACATCTCTAGCCGAATAATATTCTTTTCCATAGATAATGCCAGTTCCTATTGCTCCTAAGTCAATGTAAACAGCAAAACGATTGGTTCCAATAATTTTTCCTTCCACTGTTTGTCCTTTTTTAGGAGGAGTAGTAAAATTTTGTAAATCAATTTTTATTTTTGTATCTATTTTCATATCATAAAGTTATCATAAAATTTTAAGTTTAGCAAGGACATCTAATTATAGTTTTAGAAGTTGAAATAAATTAAAACAAATGATAATATGAATGATAATATAAATTAATTAATATTTCATGAATATTTTTTGGCACGGTCAATCCTGTTTCGAAATACGTATTCCTTCTAATCATGAAGAGAAAAAGATAATTGTTATAGATCCATTTTCCGAAAATATTGGTTTAAAATTTCCATCTTTGACAGCGGATATTTTATTAGTTTCGCACAATCATACTAGTCACGATAATGTTAAAGTACTTAAAGGAGAACCTTTTTTAATAGATGGGCCTGGAGAATATGAGGTTGGAGGTGTTTTTATTCAAGGAGTATCGAGTTTATATGACCCTACTGCAGGAGAAGAGTTTAAGAAAATTACTATCTATAATATAGAAGCAGAGGGTATAAAATTATGTCATTTAAGCGATTTGAATCAGAAAGAATTAGATTCAAAACAATTGGAAATTATTGGAGAGGTTGACATCTTAATGGTGCCGATAGGCGGAGGAGAAATTATGGATAGCAGAACAGCTCAAAAGATTGTTAATCAGATTGAGCCCAAAATAGTTATTCCCATGTGTTATAAACTGCCTAAATTGAAAGTAGCCCTTGATGGAGTGGAAATATTTTTAAAGGCAATGGGGCAGGAAAAGATTGAACCGCAAGCAAGTTTGAAAATTAAAAAACAAAACTTGCCAGCTGAGACGAAGATTGTAGTTTTAAAACCGAAATGAATTTGAAAAGATTACAAAAATTACCCTTGGCAAAAAGAAAGGTTATTTTTTGGACAGTCATAATCGCCACGGGACTAATTTTTTTATCAGTTTTTACTTTCACCACAATTAATCGTTTGAACAATTTTCAAATCAATAATTTTAAACAAGATATTAATTTTCCATCCCTTGAAATAGAAAGTTCGTCCGTTCCTCCCGTTGAGATTGATTGGGGGGAGCAAATTAATATAAAAGAGTGGGGAGACTTAATCAATGAAGAAATAAATGAAGAAAGAAAACAAGGAGAATCAACAGAATAACGATATAGGAAAGGTCAAGCTCAAAGAGATTAGCAATGAAATGAGAGAAAGCTATATTGATTATGCAATGTCAGTAATAGTTTCTCGCGCATTGCCCGATGTTCGCGACGGCCTTAAACCAGTGCATAGGCGTATTCTGTATGCTATGGGCGAAGATGGCTTGTATTATAATAGTAGATTCAGAAAATCAGCTACTGTCGTTGGAAGTGTTCTTGGCCGTTACCATCCTCACGGCGATGTGGCCGTTTACGATTCTTTAGTTAGAATGGCTCAAGATTTTTCTTTGAGATATCCCTTGGTCCAAGGTCAAGGAAATTTTGGAAGTTTAGATGGGGATCCCGCATCTGCAATGCGTTACAGCGAGGCAAAGTTGTCTAAAATCGGCCAGCAAATGCTTGTTGATATTAACAAAGACACGGTTGACTTTACAGATAATTACGACGCCACAAGGAAAGAGCCAGTTGTTTTGCCGTCTCCGGTGCCACAACTTCTATTGAACGGTACATTGGGGATTGCAGTTGGTATGGCAACCAGTATTCCCCCTCATAATCTTTCGGAAGTTTGCGATGCTTCTATATATCTTATCGACAATCCTGATGCTGATACAGAAGATCTGTTTCAATTTATTAAAGGCCCGGATTTTCCCACAGCAGGCATCATTTATGACCAGAAAGAAATAATTTCTGCTTACTCTCAAGGTAAGGGTCCGATTTTAATTCGAGGAAAGGCAGAAGTTGTTGAGAGAAAAGGAGATGTTTGGAGCATTATAATCACCGAAATACCCTATCAAGTTAATAAGGCGACATTGGTTACTCAAATCGCCAAATTGATTCAAGATAAAAAAATAAAAGAAGTGAAAGATGCCAGAGATGAATCTGGTAGAGAGGGAATAAGAATTGTTTTAGATCTTAAAAAGGGAGCCTTTCCACAGAAGATATTAAATCGTTTATACAAATCAACTGATTTACAGAAAAAATTTCATTTGAACATGCTTGCCTTGGTTGACGGCATTCAGCCAAAGATTTTATCTTTACCTGAGGTGTTGAGTTATTATCTACAACATCGCAAGGAGGTGGTTCTCAGAAGAAGCAAATATGAATTAAGAAAAGCCAAGGAGAGAGAGCATATTCTTGAGGGACTAGCTAAATGTCTTGCCAAAATTGACCAGGTGATAGCAACTATCAAACAATCTAAGAATCGGGAAGATGCAAGAACAAATTTAAAAAAGAATTTCAAATTAACAGATATTCAGGCAGAAGCAATTTTAGAAACAAAACTTTCTGCTTTGGCTCGATTGGAAATACAGAGAATAAAAGAAGAGTTAAAAGAAATTAGAGAAAAAATTAAAGGATTGATGGCAATTATTGAAAGTCCTGCAAAAATAAAGGAGGTGATTAAGAAAGAATTAAAAGAAATGAAAGATAGTTTTGGCGATCCAAGGAGAACAAAGGTTTTTGTTAAAAAAATAGAGGAAATTTCAGAAGAAGATTTAATAGCTGAAGAAGAGGCACTAATTACTTTAACTCAAAAAGGATATATTAAAAGAATAAGTCCCTCTGCCTATAAAACTCAAAAAAGAGGAGGGAAGGGAATTATTGGCATTAAAACGCAGGACGAGGATTTTGTTGAGCATTTTATTCTAGCAAGCACACTAGATAAATTGTTTTTCTTTACTGATTCAGGTAAGGTTTTTGCTTTACCTGCTTATGAGGTTCCGCAAGGAACAAGAGTTTCAAGAGGTAGAGCATTGGTTAACTTTTTAGACATTAGCCAAAATGATAAAGTTCTAGCTGTTTTGCCTTTGGGGAAGAAAGATAATCAAGCGCAGATAAAATATTTAGTAATGGCTACGAAAAACGGTATAATTAAAAAGAGTGCACTAGAGGATTTCGGGAATATAAGGAACTCGGGACTAATTGCTATACGATTGAAAAAGGGTGATGTTTTGCGTTCTGTTAAAAAAACTACCGGTAAAGGAGAAATAATTTTAGTTACCAAGGCAGGACAATCAATTAGGGCCAAAGAAAAAGAGATTCGTCCTATGCAAAGAAGCGCAGCGGGGAACAAAGGCATGCGATTGAAAAAAGACGATGAATTGATTGGAATGGAAGTTATTGAAAAAGAACAAATAAAGGATTATCTCTTAGTTATCACAGAATATGGTTATGGAAAGAGAACTAAATTAACTAACTATCGTTTACAAAGCCGAGGAGGTAGCGGTATTAAGACATCTAAACTCACTAAACGAACTGGCGATTTAGTAAGGGTAAAAATATTAAAAGGAGATGAAGAATTAATCATTATTTCTCAAAGAGGACAGGTTATTAGGGTCTCGGCTAAAAAAATCTCTGTTCTTAGCAGAGCTACTCAAGGCGTGAGAATAATGAAATTGAGTAATGACGATAAAGTAATTTCTTTAATTAGTTTGCAAAATGGTGACTTTTCTTGAACCAGAAAAAATTATTGAACAACTTAATTTAAAACAGGACTGTCGTGCTGCCGAATTTGGGTGTGGACCGGGTGAATTTACGATTGCGTTAGCAAGAGTTTTGCCAAAAGGCATGGTTTACGCTCTAGATATTCAAGAAGAGCCGCTTTCAGCGCTTATGGGTAAAGCCAGGTCTGAGGGTTTATTAAATATAAAAATAATAGAATGTGACATAGAAGAGCCAAAAGGATCTACTCTTCAAGACGATTCTTTAGATTTGATTTTAGTAACTAATATTTTATTCCAATCAGACCAAAAAAAAGAGATGCTTAGAGAGGCAAAAAGAATTCTTAAGCCAAAAGGGAAAATAGTGGTTATTGATTGGAAAAAGGATTCGCCCTTTGGGCCAGAGCAAAATAGAGTAAGTTTAGAGGAAATTGAAAAACTAATGCGACTTGAGCTGGACATAAGATTAACAGAAGAGATAGAAGCAGGTACTTATCATTGGGCTGCAATTTTTGAGAAAAAATAAATAGTTATGAATAAACGAATTTTTTTTTGTATCCTCGGAGGAATAACGATTGCGAGTAGTTTCTCTTTTGTCCAATATGCGGCGGCGGCGGTTCCATATCTTTCACTTGACCATAAACCTCCTGAAGCTCAAGTTAATCAGGACGTAGAGTTTATGTTAGACGTTGTCCCTGATAGGAGCGATCGTTGTGGATGGAGCTTAATAGGAATCAAAAATCCTCCACCCTATAACAGGCTAATAATCGATTTTGGTGATGGTACGTCAGAATTATGGGGCTGTATTCCAGATGTTTATCACCATTATACGTGTAGAGCAACTGCTTCACATTCTTACAGCGCCACAGGTACTTACGCAATAAGGACAACAGCAAGATATGCTAGTCCTAATCCTGGTTGTAATGAGTGGATAACAGTTACGGACTCTATTAATATTATTGATACCATCTGTAATGGCTGTAACGCCGTTTGCCCCGCTGGTTGCACTGTAACTGACGACCCTGATTGCGGGTGTAAAGACGGTGATGGATGTTGCGGAATTGGCTGTAATAATACAAATGATAATGATTGTCTTTCTGGCCCCGGCGTGCCCACTAAATACGACAATCCTCTTTTAGCAGAAAATATTATTCAATTTATCGGGCAAATGATTGTGCTTTTCTTCACCGCTTCTTTATATTTTGCTGTTTTAATGATTCTTGTCGGTGCTTATTTTATAATAACTTCTAACAATATTCCGACCCGAGTAACCAAGGGTAAAAAAATAATAATGTGGACACTTATTGCGGTTGCTATACTTTTAACTTCCCGAGGGATAATCGAATTAGTTTGGATGCTTTTGGGGAAAAAATAGATATAAAATGTGTTTTTTAAAGAATAACTCAATAAAGATTTTTGCCATAGTTGTTGTTATTTTGTCTTTGCCTCTTATTCTATATGCTGCTAAGCCCGAACACATTGATATTTCTTCTTCGGAAAATATTGTGAATCAGCCAACAACCATTATAGTAACTACCCATAATTCCCTTGCTCTATTTACGACATGGACTCTTACCGTGACTGATTTTGGCGATGGTTCTCCCGCAACAAGCGGAACTTGCAGTGTGACTGGCGCCGGTCAAATAACTTGTAGTACAAGTTTTACCCACACATATTCCAATACAGGTACATTCGTTTTTAAAGTTAATGTTTGTGATGCCTTAAGACCATCGGACTGTTTGCCGTTCTCAGCCAATATTAATATTGGGACTGCTCCAACCCCAGGTACCGATCCAACACCAGATTCAACACCTAGCGTACAAGATGAGCTCAATCCTCTCAAGTATAATAGTTTTGGAGAACTTTTTGATAGCGTTGTCGGAGTTATTTTTTGGATAGCATCAATTGTTGGACCTTTATTTATCGTCGCAGGTGGATTTGTGATGTTGTTTGCTGGCACTAATCCTTCAAATATTATATTGGGTAAAAAAATCATCTTATACACAGCGATAATTTTTGGTATAATATTAATGATAAAAATTATGACCTATTATTTTAAAAGCGATTTATCGTTTTGATTATAAAATTATTAATTATTAATTATAAATTATGAATAAACGAATTCTTTTTTGGGTTTTACTATTCTTTTTTTTAGGAGCATGGTTTAACATAGTAAATATTGATATAGCAAATATCAAAACATGTTCTTTCGAAACTGTTAGTATAGCGTCCGCAGTAGAAGCCCCAGATGGTTCGGGTTCTTCTCCTGGCGATACCACTGTTCCCCCAGATACAACTGTTCCCCCAGATGCTTCTGCTGCTACAGAGGATGGGAATATTACTCTTGAAAGTCCATTTGGAGCCGTTACTTTTGACGAAATGATTAATAGAATTTTAAGTTGGCTTTGGCCTCTTTCTGGGGCAATAGCTGTCCTAATGATTCTTGTTGGCGCTTACTATCTGGTTCTTTCTGGAGGCAGTCCCGAAAAGATAGCTACCGGCAGAAAAATAATTATTTATGCTTTGATTGGTTTTGCTATAATCACTGTATCAAACGGAATAATATCTTTGGTGAGATTGATTTTAGGCATTGAATAGGGCTGTGGATATCTTTCTTGCCATTTTCTATTAAGTTTTATAGAATAAAGTAGTTAAGAAATAAATAGTCAAAGGTCGGTTTTAAAAAATAATAAAACAAAAGAATGAACAAAAAAATAATTGGATTATTAAGCTTGATACTTATCGGAGGATTATTTCTAGCTCCAGTTGTTTCAGCAGCTACCACCACTGATACTCCCCTTAAAGAAGGTGGGGCAATCGGACAAAAGTTTCCAGATGAATATACCGCCGATGATGCATTGAAGATATTGCCTACAGTCGTTGGTTATGTTTATGGATTTTTTCTAGTCATCGTGGTATTAATGATCATTATATCGGGATATATGTTTGTTACAGCTGGCGGCAGTCCAGAGAAAGTCACAACAGCAAGAAATGTTTTAATGTATGCCTTAATTGGTTTGGCAGTAGCAGTGTTAGCTAAGGGACTGATTGCTTTAGTCGCGAAATTAGCAGGGACAGATATTGCTGTATAGCATTGTGTGATAGAAACTTGATTTTAACCCCCCTTCTTTTTGAATATGAGGGGGGTTTTATCAAGCTGATTTATTAGCCCCTGTGGCGGAATTGGCATACGCGTATTAAAAATATAATGACAAAATCAACTTCCACAAAGTGGACAAAAAAATTTGCTTATGCAGTTGGACTGTTAACGGCTGATGGTTGCCTTTATTCGGACGGAAGACATATCGAATTTACCTCAAAAGACAAAGAGCAAGTACTAAATTTTGCTAAGTGTCTTGCTTTAGACAATAAAATAACCAAAAAAACTCGAGTAAAGGAAAAAATAAAAAAATATTATAGAATACAATTTGGAAATAAAGCGTTATATAATTTTTTTTGTTCAATTGGCTTAAGCCCTAGAAAAAGCCTTATTTTAAAACAATTAGATATTCCGATGAAATTTTTCCCGGATTTTTTAAGAGGTCTTTTTGATGGTGACGGAAATTTTAATATATTTCGACATCCCGAGAGCCAATACGATCAAATTCGGTTTAGAATTACCTCTTCAAGCCCACAATTTTTACGATGGATCCACCAAATCACAAAGAACGAATTATCTGTTAAAGGGTTTATATCTCGGGCAGGAAGGAGCGAGTGTTTAGAATTTGCGATAGAAGATTCCTTAAAAATATTAAAATATATCTATTATTCTCCAACCGTAGTACGCTTGTCTCGAAAATTTGATAAAGCAAAGCCATATATGAAATAAATTTTAAAGTTGCGGACGTAGCCGAATTGGTATAGGCGCACGGCTTAGGACCGTGTAGGGGAACCTGTGTGGGTTCGAGTCCCACCGTCCGCACTATTTTTTAAGTAGAAGGCACAAAAACATGGGGTCTGTTTTTGTGCGGATTCTTTATAGTTATGATAATATTAGGCAGGTCACAGGACCTCATAGAGTTTTGTCATAATATTATTGATTTTATTCAAGGATACTATATGGCACTATCGGTTTAAATCCGTAGGTCGCTGGAGCGACGACAGAGAATCCGAGGATAACTAAAAAAATTAACATCCAAAATATTTTTCTATTATATCTGCTTACCCAATTTAGAATAATTGCTAAATTTAAAATAGCAAAAAGATAAGCGGGCAGATAATGATAAATAAAAGTTGAGCGTGGAATTAATATAAAAGGCAGAAGATTAACTAAATAACCGTAGACAATAAAAAACAATATAAATGTAGAAGGATAAATTTCTTTCCGTAACCTTTTGAAAAAAAGAGAAGCAATAGAAATTAATATTCCGAAACTTGATAATCCCCAGATTACTGGGTTTCCGAATAATCCAATTTTAACCAATGTTTCTCCTTCTTGAGTTTTACTCCAATAGTCAACAGGTTTTTCCATTAATGGCCACTGGTAGAATCGACTATCGTCTGGGTGAGAAAGGGCTAGTGATTGATTGAGTCGAAATGTTTGACCGTTTATTATTACTATTTTTTGAAAGAAGGATCGCTCCTGAAAATTTTCCCCCAAATATGAATCAATCTCGCTGTCTCCCCCTGGGATCAAAGAGAAGTGTATCCAAAATTGTAAAAAGTATACAAAGAAAACTCCTGTTGCTAAAATTATACCTATTTTAAAGAATTTTTTGAAATCAATTTTTTGTTCTGTTAATTGCAATATCATCAATAAGAAAATAAAGCCAAGAAATCCAAGTCCAGTCCATTTTATTGAAATACAGGCGCCCATACTTAGGCCTGCGAGAACGAAAAATAGCAATCCCTTTCTTTCTTTTGTCTTGGTTCCTTTTAAGAAAAAATAAAGACTAGCTAAGCCGAAGAATATAAGAAAGATATCAATAAGTATATGCCGAGATTGAACCAAGAAGGCATTTTCAAAAAGAATAAAGAATCCTCCTATCAAAGCGATTTTTTTTGAATTAGTTAAGAGTTTAATTAAAGCATAAAAAAGAATTACCAGCAGAGTTCCAAATAATGCTGGTAAAAATCTTAGAGCAAAAAAATGTGAGGAGAACAAGGATAGCCGATTTCTTCAAAAGTGCAATTTGGCTCTATCTTAAACATCCAACCAGTTGCTGCAAGCATCATCTTCCCCAAGGGAGGATGAATATCAAAGTAGGGGGTTTTTGTAAGATAGGCAGAAGAAAAATTGCCAAAATAAAATTCGTCAAAGACGACTTCGGATGGATAAGAGAGAAAAATAAAATGGGTCAATACAGACAGTATTATCAAACCCACTAAACACCAGCTGGTTCCTTTCATTATTCTATTTATCAGTTATCTCTATTTTTTTGGTTATTTTTTGGTTTGCTTTGGGAATTCTTAAAATTAAAACACCGTTTTTGATTACAGCTTTTGCTTGAGCGATTTTCACTTTTTCCGGAAGGATTATTTTTTTAGAAAAATTACCCCAAAAACATTCTTTTTGGAAATAATTTCTTTTTTCAGTATTTTGAACTCTTTCCCGTTTTCCTCTAATCGTCAACATATCGTCTTCTATGGAGATGTCTAAATCTTTGGACTCTACCCCAGCTATAGTTGATTCAATAACGAATTCTTTTTCTGTTTCATAAGCATCAATTGTCAATTCTCCTTCGTTATCGTCTTCAAGCCATTGTTCTTCAGAATCATTTTCTATATTTTTTTCTGACAGAGAATTCTTATTTTTTCTTCTTCTAAAAATAGCCATATAATTAAATTACATTAAGGATTCTATATGATGAGTTTAATTTCAAGTGTTCTGAGGAGCGAAGCGAGGAGGGTTCTTATTTTTATCTGTGTTTTAGGATACTCGCGGCACCCTACAAACACTTGAAAGTTTTTTTACTTTTTTAAGCTCACACAAGACAAGCAGGAATAGTCCGATTAAAATATGGAATGAATCCCATTTACCATATCAATATTACTAATGAAGTTAAATAGCGCGAGCAGCAGAAAGGACATGGGCCACATTTATATACCTCGAAATCCTGCGAATATAGTTAATCAGTTTTACAAGAGATACATAAATATCCATCTTAAATTTTACTCATGCGCATATGTAAATTAGAGAGTCTTTGAAAGGGCCAAGATCAATTTTTTTATCCTATAACGGTTATGTTATGGAGCAATCGTTGTACCTACTAATGTTGAAACTAAAGCAATTAAGCCTTTCGCTAACACTGCCACAACTAAACCAATCAAAGCATACATCAATGTACTTTTTGCTTTTGTGACTTTATCTGGACTGCCACCAGCTGTAACGAACATATATCCCGATACAATGATCATTAATACCACGATGACTAGAAAAAATCCATAAACATAACCAACAAGTCTAGGTAATATCTGTAATGCTTGATCGGAGGTATAGTCTTGAGGATACTGCTGTCCAATTTTACCATCTTTTGAAAGGCCGCTATCGGTACTAGTTGCTAACACAACTGGAGCTAGAAATAATCCTCCGATAAGTATCAAGCTTAATAATCCAATTATTTTTTTGTTCATTTTTTTATGTCTTCATTGTCTTTACAAAATCGACCTTTCGTTTTTTTAATTATTTTACTTTGGGAAAAGAGCCCCAAAAACATTCTTTTTGGAAATAATTTCTTTTTTCAGTATTTTGAACTCTTTCCCGTTTTCCTCTAATCGTCAACATATCGTCTTCTATGGAGATGTCTAAATCTTTGGACTC
>Ga0307928_10000763_pt1 | contig 24301 bp, 25 predicted proteins | sample AceLakmetagen232_FD_201815 | JGI IMG/M metagenome (GOLD analysis project Ga0307928, IMG submission 201815) | Saline water microbial communities from Ace Lake, Antarctica - #232 | ecosystem: Environmental > Aquatic > Non-marine Saline and Alkaline > Saline | place: Antarctica: Ace Lake... | reverse complement strand
ACGTCGATAAGCGTATTGCGACACACATCATTGCCCTGAGGTTGCGATGATTCGACAGAAGGATAAGTTTTAACAATTAAATGAACGAAATCATTAATCTGTGGACTGCCATCTATGCTTGCCTCTATATCAGTTTCGCCCAAATTCATGGCTTGCACCGTTACATCATAATTGGTTGTTAGTCCAGAAAAACCCGCAACAGATGTTATCGGATTTACTGGTTCTTGATTTATAAAATTCCATAAATAATCACCGTTAAAATCACTAGCAAACAAATAATTACAATTTGAAGCATAAACATCAGTATCATAACTCTGTTGAGCCCCAGGAGCAATCAATTGAACTTCTTCTTGAGGGTTAATGCAAATTCTATTTAAATCGCAATCAGCGAGTCCTGTTTCAAATTCCCAAACATAATCATCAGCTGGGCTACCATCCTGAATATCATTTCTATTCCCATCTAATGACAAATCATTAGTATCCTTAATGCCACCAGTTTCCAATGTAACTTGATAAGTTTTAGAATTTTCAAGTAAACCTATAATATATAATATAGTTTCTCCGTTAACATAAGAAGTTGTAATGTCAGTATTATTAATAGTCACAGAACTTCCGTTTTTTGTTAAAGCAATGTTAGCAGTAACTAAAGTGCTTGTGTCCATTTCGCGATTAAATCTAACAACTATTTGGGCGTTAGAACAATTTTCACCAGAATCTTTCCATGGCGACGGCGATTGTCCGCCAGCCGAACAAACCTCGCATCCTTGTTGTTCTACAACCTGAGGCAAAGTAGTAGGAGTAACTTTTAATTTTCCGCAAGTGTTTGGATCTGCATCAATACAACTTTTGCTTTCAGTCATAGCTTCAATAAATGTTTCGCCATATTTAACTGGATTTACGGTAGTGGCAGTAGTAATCAAATCAACATCAGGACTAACAGTAGCTATAGTATCATCAGAAGAAGACCAAGTAAAATTAGGAACGCAAACAGCATTATTATCAGCATCTAATGCCAAACCTAAAAAGTCATGTTCGCCTTGACCTCTAATAGTAAAATTGCGTGGTTCAACATTAACTTTGTCTATTGCGCAAAAACCGCCTGATAGTTGCGTAGCAGTTGTTTTAGTAAAAGCTTCACAATTCAAAGTATTGTCCCATGTGCAGGGACTACTGCCAGTTAAGCCACAAGAAACTCCTTGAGAGGATCTGACTCCTTCTCCGTCATCCCCTACTATAAATTCGGCTTTATATTCAGTACTTTTTGTTAATTGACAATTATTTGGATAAAAAATAGTGGTATTGGTATTTGTAGAATTAGTAGAAACAACTTGACCATTTAAATAACATCTATCTTTGTCGCTGTTATATTCGCCATCATCTTCGTAACAATCTCCTGCTTTAGAAACTTTTATATATTCATTATTTAATCTACTTCTGTCCATTGGCTGGTCAATAAATACTAAAGTAAAAGTAGTATTTAAGCCAACTCCACCTCCGCTTGCAGTACATACCCCTAATCCCGCTGGTACTGTAGGGCGACTATGACAACATCTGTTTGGGTCTAAAAATCCGCAACCAGCACTTGTACATTGGGTATCATTTTCGCATCCGCAACAAAGTCCTCGCTCTGAACCAGTACAATCCCCTTGTCCAGCAAAACAATCTAAACCACTACTACAAGCATTTGGATTATTAACTTCACAACAACAGCGACAATTTGAACAACCGCCCAATGATTCCTCTAAACATAAATATGGACTGGAACAATAAATAAAACCTGTATTACAACTGACACCACATCCCTCAATACATTCGGCTTCAGGCCCTCCGCCAACTGGGTCTACCTCAAAATTAAGAGTATTACTGTCTATACCGTCCTGTAAAACTTTTATATTTAGCATCCCAACAAGCAAATCAAAAGGTGATTGGGAACGAATTCCTTCTTGATAAACCCAACTTAGATAACTATTAGCTACTTCATAACCATTTATATCATCACCATAATAAACATCATCATCTGCTCCTTGCCCCAACAAATTATCATTTGCTGTCAGTTGAGTAACTGAACCAGGAATACCATGATTGGGAATTAAATTGCAAATTCCTACACGAGAAGCGCCATAATTATCAAAAGTATCGGAGCTTGAAGCAACAAAAGCGTTCCCGTAAGGCGCTGAAGTAACTTCAATATATCCAAAAGGATATGTTTCTTCGTTTGGCGCCTCGGCAATAATCTGTTCATTTTGCCAAGCAGAACTCGTGCAACGAGCAAAAGGAATAGATGCAAGTTCTTCATTAAATACTACTTGACTATAAGCTGAATTATAATTATTAAACCAACAGCCCTGAATGGTAACCCAATCATTATAATATCCTTCTTCTGGATTAAAACTATTAATTATTGGGGTGCATATACCGTAAGTATCGTCGCAAACGCTTTCAGGACATTTATTAGGATCAGTTTCTGGATATGGATCATAACAATCTGCATCATCGTTACAACAATTTACATTTAATAATTCTTTGGTCCATTTTAAAGAATCATTCTCTTCAACTCTAATCCAGGACGAACCTCCATCAATACCAGTCACTGTATTATTCCAAACATTTCCAGCTCCTATAGTCGCAACCATTGAATCAGAGGAAGACCAATTATATACATATGAACTTGGGGTTAAGGCATTACAATTACTGGCCATAGGAGATGCTATAAATACTTTAGTCTGGGGACAACCTGTGATAGTTTCATTTTCAGGAACTAAATCTATGCTAGCCACAGGACAAACATCTGTATCTCTTGTTTTAAAATGCCATGTATAATTTTCACCTAACTCAATCATCTCTTCAGACCTAACATTAGATAGTATGTTAATTGTATACCACGTCCCATTCATAAAGGCAGAAGACAGGGAGAGTCTAACTATTTTATTGGAATCTGGATCATAAAGTTGGGCATTAGAAGGATAATAAAAAATTGTGCTACAATCGTTAACATCATAAACGTCACCGTTGCCGCAATTCTGTATAGTATAATTATTAATATTTAAAACACTATCCGGACCAGCATCTAACATATTTTTAGTAAACTCAATAACTAAATCAATATCAGTGCAGGCATCTTCAGTGTTTTTATACGGACTAGGCGAGGAATATATAGGAGGAGGATTGCATCCAAATTCTTTAATATCCGGTCTATCAAATATAACATTAAAAGGAACTGGGTTACTGATATTTCCGTTACTATCAATCACTGTTACATCTCTTTCGCCGGCAGTATCAAAATCAGGAACTTCAACATCTTCAATTAATTCTTCTGCCCACGTATTATAACCTAAACCAGATTCAGTTCCCATCTCAATCGTGCCAGCCAATGAACAAAATTGAATACCATCAATATCAAACTCATTTGTGATATAACCAGTATTAGGCAATAATCTCCAAATGCAAGGACCCTGAGCTAAGGCATTGTCAATAACTGTAAATTGATTTTCCGAGAATGTCTCTACCTCTTCTGAATTATCTTCATAAATAATTTTTATTCCCGTTCCCAGAAAATCTGGAATATCCGCTGTATATTCATCAATAAGGGGGTCCCCATAATCTTCTGGTATTATAGTAACAATAGAATTAGCAGTATTATTTTCTATATTCGCCTCTATGTGCCCATCAATAAACTGTTGACCATTTGCTGGCGGTGGATCCTGAGTGTCGTCAAACCACAATTCATCAATACTGGCCGTTCTTTCGGTTGTTCCCTCAAAACAATGACCAGTTATTGTTACGCAAGATTGACGAGCGCCATTGTTAGGCAAAACTTGATAAATAATCGGGGCGCATGCGCAATATTCCATATTCGTTACTTCAAAATCCCACTCTTTGTCTAATTCGTCGCCATCAACATTTATTACCAAATCTGTATCAAATATTACAGTATAAGGTTTGTTACTTTTTAACGTGTCATTTAATTCTAATTGAAAAATTTTGAATTGATTAGAAATATTTTCGTCATCATCATCCATAACCTTTATCGAACCGTTGCCAGTGTCCAATGTTGCCTCATATTCCCCGTCTGGACCACCAGGATATAAATCAGAAGGTTCAATAAAACCCGCAAACTCCACATCACCAGTATCATTATTGATAACTTCCACACTAATTTTATATTCATACATACTGGTAGCAAAACGAATACCAATTAGAGCATCTGGACATACATTATCTCCTGTAGGCCACCAATCCTGCGCTCCTGGAACATTATTGTTAGTTTCAAATACCCATAATTGAGCTTCTAACATCCGGTTATTGCACATATCATAGATCTTATCAACTTGAATCTCATACCAAGTAAAAGTATCTAACCATTGGGCATTAGTAACAAAAATTCTAAACCCTTGTGATATTGGCGCGATAATCAAATTATCATTATCATATTCATTGCCGATCACACATGGTGAGCCCTGGTCATCAATTTTACATAATTGAAAATGATTTCCTATTGGATGCCAAGTGTTTAGGTCGCTTGCGTCATAATCTATATGATTCATGTCAATAATTGTCGCATAATCTATATTTTCATTAAAAATCACATCAATCATTGGCGCCCGAGAAACATTTCTGTCTGGATATAATGAGTTATCAACATCCATTATGGGATAAGCATGGTCTATATAAGGAGAAATTTCATCCAATTCATCATTTGTACTAAATTCCCAATCTACGGTAGTAGCAGTTGGGTCATCGCCCGTACAAGCATATGGTGGAATAAATCCACTAACGCATCCGACCAAAGATTTACCATTACTATCACTAATTGTTTTGGGTATTATTAGTCTATAGGTATTTTCTCCTATCCAAAGATTTGTCGGAGTAAATAAGATTGATTTTCCCGTTGTTGTAAAACTTCCAGCAACAGGATTATTGTCTGCGTCAACAACTTTTAAAGTAGAATTAGCGAGAGCTACATCAAATGTATCTTGATCAATAACATGATTAAAAACAGCTCTAATTTTGCTACACATATATATAGTATAGTCACCACTCATTGGACTTCTAAAATCAGCTTCTCCGTAAGCTAAACGAAAATATTCCTGAGATTGACCTGTAGCGCAACGTGGATACACCCAATCATTACATTCACAATTGGAATCCCATGCATATCCATCGCCACAACAATCGCCCACATTACATCCTGTTCCTCCCGTTGTAACTCCACCCAAGGAAGAAATAATAAAACTCACCATCGCATAAGCTAAAATAATAATCAGCAAACCAATAAGGCCTGCTGACAAAAGAGCTCGTGCTTTTTTAATTTTTTCAGGAATTCCCCCTGAAGTCATCCATTGTATTCCAGCTACAATAATGATAACCAAAGCTATTAACCCCAGAACGCTCAAAACTATTTTAAAAATTTTCCCCAAAATAGTGGGTAAATTTGCTCCCCCTATATCTGCTGCTGCTGCAGTTTCATTTATTAATTCACCGCCTAAATTTTGAGCTAAAGTTGGTACAAGCAAAACAAAAAGAAAAACCAGAGAAACAAAAGTAATTGCAAAAAGTTTGTTCATTTTAGATTGTTGAAAATACATAACTTTATGTTAACAACATTATATAACCTATAAGGGGCTGACTTATATTTTATTTTTCTTTTCCTACCTTTTTTAAAAAATTTATTCTTTCAGTTTTTTTATTTTTTTCTAACGCGCTTTTTCTTCTTAAATTTTTACTTTTTGGTTTGACGTAAAATCTTGCTTTTTTAGACTGATTAATAATACCACTTCGTTTCACTTTTTCTGAAAAACGACGCAAAAAAACATTTAACGCCTCCTTTTGCTTTCTTCTAACTTCGATAGCCATAATAGAATCAATTTAATTATTTAACATCATCCTTTCTATTATTATACCTAAATCTTCTTGATTGTAAACCTCTATTAAAATCTTAATTTTTTTTCCTGATTGATTGATTTTAACTTTCGCATCCAATGCTCTAGATAATATTTTTGCTTTTTCTTCTAACTCTGGATTAATTTTTTTTCTTCTTTTGGTCCGTCTAGTATCTACCATTTTAGCGGTTTCCCTAACAGTTAAACCCATGCCCAATATCCTTTTAAGTAATATTTCCTGTTTATTCGGGTCATTAATTGAACAAAGAGTTTTAGCATGACCCTCACTAATTTTTTCTTGCTCTATCGCGTTTTGAATAACTTCTGGTAATCTAAGCAAACGCAGGGTATTAGCAACTGTCGCTCGAGCTACGCCTAATCTTTTAGAAATATTTTCTTGCGTTAAATTAAATTCATCAATCAACCTTTGATAAGCGCGAGCTTTTTCCATTGCGTTCAAATCTTTTCTTTGGATATTATCCAATAAGGCAATTTCTAATTTTTTATTAACATCAATTGCTCTAACTAAAGATGGGACTGTCTTTAGCCCTAAAATTTTGGCTGAACGCCAACGCCTTTCTCCAGCTATGATTTCATATTTTCCTTGTTCTTTTTGAACTAAAATTAAGGGTTGGATAATACCATTTGTTTGTATAGAATTAATCAATTCTTCCATATCTGCGCGAGCAAAATTTTGGCGAGGCTGATTAGGGCTAGGGTCAATTTGCTCAATTGAAATATTATAAACGCGCTCCCCTGTCTGCGCAAGCCCGTCAAGAGCAACTTTTTTAATTATTTTTACTGGTATTAATGATTCCAGTCCTCGTCCCAATGGCATATAAATATAAATTAATGTTTTCAGCCCAAGGCTGATCCGCCTCTGGCGGAAATTTCTAATTCCTAATGTTGTTGAGGTCTGACTTCAACAGCCTTCTCAACAGTTTTCTTAATATATCTTAGCACGATTCAAAATTTATATCAACGAGAAAACCATTGCTATCCCAAGGAAAAACATTATTAAACCAGTTATTAAATGAAGCTTGTTTATGTTTTTTTCTTTCCACGAAGAGATATCTCCTATTTTACTAAATTTCCAATATACTAAACCTATAACAATAAGCATTGGTATTACGAAAATTAAATTGTAAAAAATTAACAAAGGCAAAATTTTCAAAAATTCTAAGGCGGATAAAATTCCACCGACAATAATATAAGGACCAATAGTACAAGGCAAAAGAAATAAAGTCACAAAAAGCCCAATCCCGAAAGCTCCTTTAGGGGAAGTAATCCCAGAAATAATTTTTTGCACCCTTGGTCGCATAAACATTGGCATTTCCGTTCCAACACTGCCAGGCTTGTATTTAATAAAATCTTTAATATTCAATATTCCGAGAATAATTGCTATAACACCTAAAGCCCTATATAGCCATAATCTAATCGCGCTTAGTCCTTGCACTATTTGGAAAAATTTAACAATAAGTAATCCATAAATTAGATACATTATAAATACTGCTAAAACAAAAGCTAAGCCAGCCAAAATAATATTCTTTCTCTCTCTTGGATTATATGCCAAAATCGCAGTTAACATTAAAATTAAAACAGCTAAAGCGCAAGGATTGATGGCGTCAACAATCGCTAATGATAAAATTTTTGCAACTGTAAATTTAGGACGAGAATTTTCTGGCAACAACTCTTCCTCTTGGTTTTCATCATCTAAGGCGGGCACAAAAGCATCATCTAATATGCCATTCCATTGGAACACCCAACCTCCTATTTTTAAAGCTTTATCAAATTCAACATTTTGACCTGATAAAGCAATTTTTAAAGGCGTTATTTTTTTGTACTTCACTCCATCTAAAATTTTTTCTACGTTATCTGCATTTAATAATTTTTTGAACAATTGGTCGCTTTCAGTTTTTGATAATAATAATTCGTTTGAAGTTTTGTCTTTAATCAAAATTTTTCCCTGTTGCCAAATTTTAGGAAATCCCGGCAAATCATTAATATTAGTTTGACAAAAACAAGACATTAATCCATTTAAGCAAGCCAAATGGTTAGTTTGCTTTTCTTCAATGACTTTTTTTACATTTTTTAGAATTGGATTATCGCCAATCAAAGCATCATCTTTTCCGAAAATTAACAAAGGAATCCCTAGGCCAGAATTATATTTTTCGTCATATTGATATAAAAGAGGGGCGTTTTCCTTATTCTGATAAATTTCATACTCTACCACTACTAAATTAGGATATTCATGTGGCAATTGAGTTAAAACAATAGGGTCAGCTTTAGCACAATGGGTGCAACCTACTCCTGTAAAATATACCGCGCAAAAATCATTATCTGTCTGATTTTCTTGAGCCTGACTAAGTTGGGGAATTAAAAATAATGTAATAATAAAAATGGCAGAAATAATTAGTACCTTCTTTTGCTTGGTAAAATTTAATTTAACACTCATAGTAGAATTTATTAAGTAATATCTTGATTAAAAAATTAATTGACTTCCTATTTTTAGACCAATTTTATTAGCAAGACCTCCGTTAATTTCTAAAATATATTTAGCATTTGTTGTTGGCTGAATCGCCAAGCATTTTAAGTCCTTACATGGTTGAGCGTCATGACTTACAAAAACAACTTTTTTATTAGCACCTAACCAAATAATGTCCAGGGGAAAGGAAACATTTTTCATCCAAAAACTGTGCTTCTTTTCTGCTTCAAAAACAAAAAGCATGCCTTGATTCTCTTCTAACTTGTCTCTAAACATCAAACCTTTTGCTTTTTGAATTGGACTTTTCGATATTTCAACCCCAAAACAATAATCACCAAAACATACTTGACTCTGTTTCTTTTTTTGAAAAACCCCCAAAAATAATACTAAAATTAATAGCAAAATCAAAATTTTCTGCATATACTTCTAATTACTCCGGGGTCCGACCCTGGAGCATTTTATTTCTTAAACCTATGTGAGAGCTAAGAATTCTTTGGCTAAACGACGGAAAGCGCGAGCTCCTTTGGAATGAGGAGCATATTCCAATATGGTTTGGCCATAGCTTGGAGCTTCGGCTAAACGGACATTACGTGGAATAACTGTTCTAAAAATAGGATGCGGAAAATGACGATATAATTCCTGCCAAACCTCCATAGAAAGCTTACTTCTACCATCATACATAGTAACCAAGGCTCCTAATATACTCAAATTGGGCTGTAAATTATTCTTCACTAAGTCAATAGTTTTGCAAAGTTGTCCCAATCCTTCCAAGGCAAAATATTCTGCCTGAACTGGAATCAAAATTTTATCAGCGGCGACTAAACTATTGATAGTTATCAAACCCAAGGAAGGAGCAGTATCAATAAGAATAAAATCTAAATCAGGATTATCATTTTCAATAAAAGAATTAAGAATACGAGCTAAAATTGATTCTCTATTTTCTATATCAACAATTTCTACGTCAGCTCCGGCTAAATTTTCACTAGAAGGAGATAACCAAAGATTGCCACGCGTTGCGACCATACTATCTGTTAATGAAATTTTCTCGCTTAGAACCTCATAAATCCCCTTCTGATTATTTATCACTCCTAAACCAGAAGTAGCATTAGCCTGTGGGTCTAAATCAATAAGTAAAACCTTTTTGCCTGAATGAGATAAATAAGCCGCTAAATTAATAGCTACGCTGGTCTTGCCGGTTCCCCCTTTGCGATTACAAATTGTAATAACTGCTGGTCTCATAATATTCAGTTTAGCAAATTAACATAAATCCGCAAGTAAATAAAAAAACTCTCATTAATTATGGGAGTTTTTAAAGTTTGGAAGCCGAGCTTCCAAACTTTTTTAAGTTATCAAAACCTGTAATAAAGCGGGGCCTAAAATTAATATGCCGCCCAAAAGAGCTCCAATAGAAACAACTAAAACTGCTGCTGCAGAAAGATCTTTGATGCGTTTGATTTTGGGATGAAAACCCAAATGAAAAAAATCTAAGATTCTTTCAATTTGGGAATTAATTAATTCCATTCCCAAAACTGAAGTTATGAATAAAATTAAAATAACTCTTTCTATGCCTTGCAATGGCAAAATGAACATTAGAATTAAAACAATTATGCCTACAACAACTTGAACCTTAAGGGTCTGCTCTTCTTTAAAAGCAATACTCAGTCCATTAAAAGCCGACTTAAAACTAATTCTCAATTTTTTAAAATTAATCATATATTTTGTTAGAAAGATTTGTCAAGAATTTTGGTCTTGTCCGTATTGGAATTTATCATCTAAAATATCTTTTTCTTGCCAATCTTTAATCCAGTCTTCAACTAAAAAAATTTTTATACCCCCATCTTTAGTAGAACAAATCATTTTTTTTAGCCCTGAATTTATAATCATTTTTTTACAAATAAAACAAGGAAAAGTATCTATCTTTTTTCCGTCATTTGTTTCTCCAGAAAGATACATATCACCACCCAAAATAGCAGAACCAGCGCGCGCGGCATTAATAATCGCATTTTGTTCGGCATGGACTGAACGACAAACTTCATAACGTTCACCATGGGGAATTTTAAGGGTATCACGTAAACATTCATTTCTCTCAAAACAGTCCTTTGTCCCGCGCGGAGCGCCAACATAACCAGTAGCCACAATTTGATCTTCTCTAACAATTATGGCCCCTAAATTATTACGAAAACAAGTAGAACGAGAACCAATCTTTTTGGCTATATCCAAATAATATTCTGTTTTAGTGAGTCTTTTCATAATTAAAATACATTAATGTTTATGAAATAGAATTTAATTACAAGGTTCTGCGAACGCAGTGAGCAGGTTCTTATAATCTTAATATTAAAATTTTTTATTATCTTTTGTTATCTTTAAAATAGCATAAAGCATAAATAAAGCCAAGAAAAATACAAGAACAGACAAAATAGGCTTTATGTTTATGTTTTGCTTATTATTATCTGATGATTCTTCAAATAATAAACCATCAGGAATTAAGTCTAATCTCCCTTGCTCCTCATTATTTTCAAAATAATCAAGCAAAGGTGGCTCTTCTTCGGGCACCAAAGAATCTGATTCTTGAGCCTTTTTGTTATTATCCTCAAAATCAAAATTATCACCCAATCCATCATTATCACTATCTGCCCATTCTTGGGAATTAAGAGGGAAAACATCAAGGCCATCCTTAACTCCATCTTTGTCAGTATCAGGATTGAATGGGTCTGTGCCAATCACTATTTCCTCTTCGTCCCTGAGACCATCATTGTCGTCATCTGAATCGGCATTATCACCAAGATTATCGCCATCATTATTACTTTGTTCAGTGGAATCTAAGGGAAAAAAATCAGCATTATCATTAACGCCATCGCTATCTGTGTCTATCAACAAAGGGTTAGTTCCTTCTTCTTCCTCTTCTTGGTCAAATAAACCGTCATTATCGTCGTCCAAATCCTCTCTGTTGCCCGTTCCGTCTCCATCTGTGTCCAAATCTACAAACAAATTCTCTATCAAAACAATATTGTTCTCTATGTTTATATCTTCGGGCAGAACATCAACAAGCTCTGCTTTAATACTATAAACACCAGCATTCGCAAGCCAATCTAAAAAAATGTCATCATAGGTTCCTGTTTTAAGCGAAATTGGTTGAGAATCGCCTATTTGACTTTCATTGAGATAAATTTTAACAAAACCATGAGCATCAATGTCGCTAGTATTCCAAACGCGGACATAAATACGAATCATGCTTCCGTTCAAAAAATTCTCCTCAGAAAAACTAATACTGGCGTCAGTAATAGATAAATCCGCTTTAGCATTTACTGTGCCCTTTATAAATAGCAAAGAGAATATGGTAAAAATTAAAAATAATACAAAAAATAATTTATTTCTCATAACAAAAATATTTAATGCCCTTCTATTATATTAAATTTTTGTTTTTTTAGCAAATAAAAAAGTTTGGAAGCTCGGCTTCCAAACTTTTTCTCTGAATTTAATCTGTAATAATTCTTATTGCTTTACCATTCACTAAAGCATCGGCTATTTTTTTATAGACAGAAACTAAAATTCTTTGACAAGTGCTTTGAGATGTATTCATTAGTTTCGCGCATTTAATCTGGTCCAAATTTTTAATATTTTTAAGCCGTAAAACTTCTACTTCTTCTGAGGTTAATTCAATTATTTCCAATGACCTCATGGGAACGCCTTGTGGTTTAAAATATGTAATATTTGGGTTAAATCGCACCTTACGATATAATTTTGGTCTTGGCATATTATTTTCTTTCTAAATTTATATTACAGTTAGGGCACTTTAATTCAAAACATGGAGTACCACGTTTATGTTTAATCTTATATCCACATTTAGGGCACTCGCAATATCCTTCTGGTCCCTTGCCTTGGGCTTCTGGAATTGAACCCTTGAATTTTCCTTTCCTTTGCCAGCCAAATCCCCTGCCCAATGATAGTCCTAAAAATTTTTCTTGCGGATTAAAATAACTGCTTGAAATATTATGACTTTCTATTTGAATAGCAACATACTCAAGTAACTCAATTTTATCAATCAATTGACTTTTTAAATTATTAGATATTTTTGTTGCTTCTTCTACGCTTGTCTTGCTAGGTAGTTGAATTTCTAAATTCGCAATTATTGTTGAACCCTTTTTTTGTGTTTTTAATTCCGAAATTTCTATTCTTTCTTTTGCTACAATATTTTTTATCTTATTTTCAATTTCTTCGCCAGCCGAGACATCTAATAAAGAATTAGTCGCCTCTTTGCCTAATTCAAAAGATTCTTTCATTATATATAATCCTATCAATAAGGCCAAAAATGAATCAACATAAATCCAATATTTAGATAAAACTAAACCAATAAAAACCGCTACTGACGCCCAAACATCTACCTTGTCATGAACTCCATCTGAAATAAGACTTATTGAGTTTTCCTTCTTGCCATAATGCATTTTCAAACGAGACATAATCTCATTTGCTATAGCTGAAATGGCCATAATACCTAATGCCAAATAACTTAATTTTACCGTAGAGGGCGATAAAAATCCTTTATATGCCTCATGAAGAATTTTAGCGCCAGTTAAAAATAAAATTATTGTTATAATAAGTCCCGAAAGAACCTCAAATTTGTAATAACCATAGGGATGATTTTTGTCAACTGGTTTTTTAGCTATCTTAATACCAACCAAACTTATTATTGATGACAAGACATCAACAGATGAATGAATCCCTTCTGCAAAAATTGATACAGATTTTACCAAAAGACCAATCAAAATTTTTCCTATTGCTAGGAATAAATTATTGAATATTGATATTGTGGCTATTTTTTCTTTCATATATTTTTAAATCTTAAGAAGCAAATTATTAAAAATAGTTTTAATTTCCTGCTTAGCTATCAAATCAGTTTCCAATATGGGTTGAAAATCAGCAATAGCTTTAAAAATATTTTGGTCATAAGAAATACTTCCCAATACATTTCCTTTGGCCCATTTATTAATTCTATTGCCCAATGCATTATTGATATCTTTTTTGTTAATAATCAAGCCCCATGGCAATTTAAAATAATTAACTACTTTTAAAACTCTTTTTAAATCAGAAAAAGCGGAGGGCGTTGGTTCGGTTATTAAAATCACAAAATCAACTCCTTGTAAAGAGGCAATAACCGGGCAACCAGTGCCCGGAGAAGAATCTATAATCATTATTTCATAATCATATCCTTCGGCTATTCCTTTAATTTTTGAAATTATTTTACCAGAACCAGTCTCCCCTGGTATAAGCTCACCAGATATTAACGAAAAGCCATATTTTGTATCTTTTATTTTTATTTTAGCACCATTAACTGGCTTGAGTTTAATGGCATTTCGAGGACAAACATTTTCACAGGCTCCACATCCCTCACAAGTAAAAGAATCTAAATGTGGTTTCCCAGAGACCATCTTTAGAGCATTAAATTGGCAGACATCAACACATTTACCGCAACCATTACATTTTTTATAATCAAAAACTGGCTTAGAGGAAACGCTAAATTTTTCTATTTTATCCCACCTGCTAATTTCATTTAACCAAATAGCTAAATTAGGAGCATCAACATCGGCATCCACAGCTACAACTTTATACTTTTTGCTAAACAAAATAGCCAACGATGAACTTAACATACTTTTGCCAACCCCTCCCTTTCCTGAAGCAATCGCTATTTTAAACTTTTTTTTCATAAAAAAATTTTTCCCCATTAATTCTAAAATCGTAATCTAAGTCTAAAAGTTGCCCATTGGAATAGGCCTTAGCTAAATTTTTATCATAAGGAATGGCGCTTGCTATTTTCACTTTATATTTATTGACAATTTTCTCAATAAATTTTTTATTTCCTAAATTCGCTTTATTCAGAATCACTTTAGTACGTATTTTTAATTTTTGAGATAATTCTAATAATAATCCTAAGTCGTAAGCGCCCATTGGTGTTGGTTCTGTCACCGCATAAGCGAAGTCTACATTTATCAGGGCTTGAATAACAGGACAATGAGTTCCGGCCGCAGTATCAAACAAAATCATATCTATGTTCATTTTTTCAGCAAAATTCAAAACAATTTTTTTGACCTGAGCTACAACCGGTCCAGTTTCCTCCAACCCAGCCTTAGCTAAACCAGTAATTAGCCATAAATTATTATTGACTTGATTTATAAAAATTTCTCCTGTTTTTACTTCTCGGGGCTTTATTGCTCCATATGGGCAAGTAAGCCAACAAACGCCGCAACCCGAACAAAGCTCTGGCAAAAATATCGGGTACTGACCAGGTGCCTGGAATATAGCATTACTTTTGCATGACTTAACGCATAAACCGCACTTTCTACATTTTCTTTTATCTATTTTAGGAAATTTGGCATAAGTAAACCCTATTTTCTTTTTAAGCTTTTGATTCAACAATAAATAATCATTCGGGCATTCTACATCAACATCAACTAGAGCCACTTTATGGCCCAACTTAACTAATTTATTAGCTAACAAAACGGAAAAAGTAGATTTTCCTGTTCCTCCTTTACCTCCGGTGATAGCAATTTTTTGGATTTTTTCTTTTCCCATCAGATTCTAACTATAATGCGGAGCAGACGGCTTTAATAATTCCTGAAGTTCTCCTTGATTTAAAGATTTTAATGCTTCTTTTATTGACATAGAAGACGGCACGATATAACACTTAACTCCTGCTTGAGATAAAACTAGAGAAGCCTTTGGTCCAAAATTTCCAGAAATAACAACATCTACCTTTTGGTCCACTACAATTTGACTCGCCGTAATGCCGGCCCCATGTTGCGCTTGAACTCCTGTATTTTTTATGATTTTCAACTCTTTTACTTTATCTGAATCTACAATCAAAAAATATGCGCACCTCCCAAATCTTGTATCAACAATAGAAGAAAGATTTTTTCCTGTTGACGAAATACAAATTTTCATTTTGTTTTTTTTATAATTTTTTATTGTGTTCTGGTCATTGCGTTACCGCACTTTGGGCATTTTTGCTCATAACAAGGAACGCCCCTCTGATGAGGAGCCCTTGCTTCACACTTTGGGCACACACATTCCCCTCCAAGACCTAAACCAAAACCCTTGCTTTGACGACCTCGGCCACCGCTCTTACTTAATCCGCGGCCTGGCATTAGATTATTAAGCATAAAATTTTCAATTTATTTATTAATAAAAATGACCCTTTTACTCTTAAACTATTTCTTTCTTTTTAAGAAATTCAAATATATTTTTGGCTGCGATTGCTCCTTCACTACATGCGGTAAGTATCTGCCGAAAATTATCAGAATTGTCAGTAATATCGCCAGCAGCCCATATCCCCTTTTGGCTAGTGCTTTGACTATCGCCTACTTTAATATAACCCATTTCATTTGTTTTTAATCTTAATTTTTTTGCTAAAATTTTTTCAGGAACAGTGCCAATTTCAACAAACAAACCATCAACATCAATTTCTTTCTTTCCCTTATACGGTTTATCTAAAATGATTCTTTTTAAATTCTCGTTCCCATTTAAACCAACTATTTTAGTATTATAAATTACTTCAATTTTTTTATTTTTTATCACTCGCTTTATCCATACAACTTCCCCGCGAAATTTATCTTCGCGATAAATTTGATAAACTTTCTTTGCTATATCAGCAAGGTAGAGAGATGCTGTATGGGCGCTATCGCTTCCTCCGACAACTGCCACTATCTTATCCTTATAAAACATAGCATCACAGGTAGCGCAATAAGAAACGCCTTTCCCTAAAAATTTTTCCTCATTATGAAGATTAAGTTTGCGATGCTGAGTGCCTATTGCCAGAAGAACTGTATCGGCTAAAAATACTTTTCCATCCCTAGTAGTAATTTTGAATAGTTCGGCCTCTTGTTGAATCTCTGTAACTTTATCAACTATCAATGGCGAATTATAATTTTCAACATGTTTCTGCATTTTTTGGATAATTTCCATTCCGGAAATTTCTGGTTCTGTAGGAAAATTACAAATTTTATGAGCTTCAAAAGCTAAGCCACCCATTGCACCCCCAATAATCAAATTATCTACACTAAAACGCGAAGCATAAATTGAAGCTGTTAATCCAGCTGGACCAGCGCCAATAATAACTAATGAATATCTATTTCTTTTATTTGGCATACAGATCAAAATTATAGATTGCCTCTTAATTTTTCAGCTGACAGTATTCTTTTTATAGCAATAATGTAAGCTACAGTTCTTATATCAATTTTATTATTACGCTGTCTATATAACTTAATTACTCTTTTCCACGAACTAACCATTTTTTCTTTTAATAAATTCTCTAAATATTTTTTATCCAAAATATTACCAGTCCTGTTCTGCGCCCACTCAAAATAACTTACAATTACTCCGCCAGCGTTAGCTAAAACATCTGGAATGATTGTAATATTTTTAGAAAATAACATTTTATCAGCATCATAACTGATTGGACCATTAGCGATTTCTAAAATATATTTTGTCTGAACTTTATTAGCGTTATTCTTGGTAATTTGATTCTCTAAAGCGGCTAAGACCAATATATCTACTGGCAATTCTAATAACTCTTCATTAGTTATGTTTTGCGTTTCAAGGGATGCTTTCAAAAAACCTGTTTTGCGTTTAATATCAATTATTTTTTTAAGGTTTAAACCTTTAGAATTATATATACCTCCTTTACTGTCACTAACAGCAACAATCTTATAACCATCCTCAGATAAAAAACGAGCAATATTCAATCCCGCGTTACCAAAACCTTGAATTGCTATTTTAAGATTTTTTTTATTCAATTTATATTCTTTAATCATCTCTTGAAGAATAATAAATCCACCTTTAGCTGTGGCATCTCCCCGCAAATCACATCCTTGCAACTCTAATGGTTTCCCCGTAATCATCCCTGGTTCGTGACGCCCTACTTTTTTTTCATATTCATCAAGCATCCAAGCCATAATTTGAGAATTTGTATAAACATCAGGAGCAGGAATGTCTCTATCTTGACCTAAAACTCCATAAAAACTATCTATAAATTTCCTGCTAATTATTTCTATTTCTTTAATGGATGTTTTTTTAGGATTAAATTTAATCCCACCTTTCGCGCCACCATATGGTAATTCGGCTAACGAATCTTTAATCATCATCCAAAAAGATAAAGATTTTACCTCGTCTTCACAAACATTGGGATGAAAACGAATTCCTCCTTTGCCCGGACCTAAAGCATTATTAAAAATAATTCGCCATGCTTGTAATTTTTTATTTTTAATTTTAAGTTGCGCGCGACTAATCTTTTTGGGAGTTGAAAGTAATTTAATCTCTTTGTCAGATAAATTCTCAATTTTTTGGATTTGAACCAATCTTTTAATTATATCAGAAAATATTTTATTCTTCATAATAAAAATTAATTTATCGTTAAAAATTTTTAAATTTCTGCCTCCAATTCTGTTTTGAGCATTTGTTTGGGACGTAAACCAATAAACTCTTTAACAACCTGACCGTTTTTAAAAAGTTTCATATTAGGAATACTACGAATATCATATTGCATGGCCAATTGCTGATGTCCAGGAATTTCAGTATTAAGTTTGCCAATTTTTATTTTACCCTCCAACTCTTCTGACAATGTAGCTAATGCTGGAGCCATCATCAAACATGGCTGGCACCAAGGAGCCCAAAAATCTACCAAAACAGGTATATCGGATTGCAAAACTTCTTTATCAAAATTTTGATCTGTTAATTCAATAATTTTAGACATAAATTTAGATTTATTTACAATTCACTAATTAAATCCACGCTAAACATCGCCCTGCGTTAATAAATAACTCAGGGCAATATTTATTATTTCACTTTTGAGCCTTTAGTTCATCTAAGCGTTCTTTTATGGCTTTCATTTCACCCTCTAATGATTCTTTTTCTTCTTGCAAAGATTCTTTTTCTTCTGATTTGGTCCAAAATCGGCGAGAACCGAATCCACCACCAAATCCTCTATTGAACCCACGGCCAGCGCCACAAGGGCCTCTCCCCCAACCTGTTCCAGGACCCATTCCGGCAGGACCATTTCCATCATATCTTGGCATATATTTATTGATTAAAAAATTGATTAAAAATATATCGACTAATAATAATTATATACCCATAACTATTATAGTCAACAAAAGTTATCCACAATGAGTGAAGCCCGCCATGATATGACGGGCTATTTCTTGTTGTAAAATTGTGCCTTCTTATGTCTTCTATGGAATGAAAAACTTAAGCTTCAACCAGGCTTTTGTTTCCTCGTCAGTAATATTGTATCCAGCGAAAGAAGCAACGGTAAATGCTTCAGTAATCTTATACTGATGCAAGATACCCATGCTGTAACTTTCTCCACCTCCAACAGATGTGAGAAAATTTAATCCCAGTTTATGGTCAGGGGCTAACTGATATAATACTCTGTTGTCGGTGCTCCAGGAAACAAAATACTTACTTGAGAAAACAATATTATTCCAGTTTTGAATCAGGAGCTTCCCGAGAGTAACATCAGTCCTTGGGGCCAGGCTCAACTCATCACTTATGCTTTTCTTTTCAAGTGTAATGGAAAGCGGTGCATTGAATTCGATATTGCCAACTTTAAACATTGGACCAATGCCCAGCATAAAAAGATCTCCATCCGCGCTGATGACAACTTCTGTCAACCAGCTCTTCTCCATATGGTCCCAAGCAACAATCAGGGACCCTTCGTGTGATAACTTTGCCAAGAAGAAATTCCCAGCAGATAGGTTAGTTGCAAAAGCAACTAAAACGATCATTAAAAAAACAATTGTTTTTTTCATGATTTTTTCTCCTTTTGTTTTTTTTGATTCATCTTTTGAAAGAACGAATCTTATTTAAAATAATAGCACAAATCCCCTTTTCTGTCAAGTCAATGTACAAGATGAGTACATAGGTAACACTTTTGAGAATTCAATAGGAGTTTTGTATCCTAAGGTTTGATGAGGTCTTTTAAAATTGTATTCAACCAGCCAATCAGTCAATTCTTTGTTAAACTCTTCAGTGTTGGGATTAAAGTGTCCAAGGGACACAAACTCTGTTTCAAGGGTTTGATTAAACCTCTCGCTTACTGAATTGTCTTTTGGTGTTCTTACCCTTGAATAGTATTGTTGAATTTGAAGTTTTTGACAAGCTTTTTTAAAATATTTTTCAAACTCTGTTCCATTGTCATGACCAACTCTGGGCACTTTGCCATCTAAAAGAAAATACAAGCGATAAAGGAATTCTTCTCCATTTAAAGATGATTTTGTTTTGTACATCCTAGCGTAAGCAAACTTTCCATATTTATCAATAGCAGTAAAGATATATCTCTTTAAGCCATTCCAATGGAATGTGATAGTATCTAAGCAAATGATGTATCCTGCCTTCTTCTTAAACCATGGTATCTTGCTCAATTCAGTAATCCTTTTCTTGTGTTGAAACCTTTGTCTTTTCTTGGATATTCTGGCTGTTTTAATTGGATTAAAGTATAGTTTGTGTTCTTCGATAACTTTTTGGATATGCCATGAAGATATATATTCTCCATATTGTTGTTCATAAAGCTTGGATAGTTTCATCTTGCCATATCTGATATACTTCCTTCTTAAACCAATGATTCTTTGCTCTTGAATGGAAGTGATCTGTCTTGAACGAACATGATGAGGAGCTCTTGATTTATCTTGTAATTTATACATTGAATAAATATTGTCTTGGTCAAACTCTCTCCACCATTTATGGAATGTTTTTCTGGAAATGCCAAAGTGAATGGAAGTTTGACTAGCATTATGTCCTTGATAGAAATATATTATCCATTCTAAACGCAAACAAGCTATCTTGGAAACCTTTAATAGTTTGGCTACCTTGCGCCAACGTTCATAGGTGGTAAGATGTGGAATGTATGGCTTTAACCAAGGGTGTTTAATATACAAGGGCCAATAAGAATTAAATAGCCATTTTTTTTGACTTATGGTACAATTAGACATAGATGAGATATGTTAGGTTACTTAGATATGCCTCTAATTTTACCAGATTTCTTAAGATTTGATAATTTAGAGGTGTAACCTATGTATCTCATCTTTTGCAGTCAAAAAAGTTGAGGAACCGAGTTCCTCAACTTTGGAATTTTGTCAAAAAGTTTATTTTTCTTGTAACAAAGGAAGCCTAATAGTAAACTTCACGCCTTTTTCTGTATTTTCGGCCCCAACCTCTCCATGGCCTTTTCGAATGCTGTCTCGCACAATAGCAAGACCTAAGCCAGTGTTACCAGTTTCTTGACTCTTAAAGCCTTTTTCAAATATCTTTTCTTCATTTCCCTCTCGCAATTTCTTGCCATTATTCTCAATTTCTATTAGAACATATCCTTCGCCTTCTTTCTTAATAATTATATCTATTTCTGTTGCTTGACCGTGTCTGATAGCATTAGCTATAATATTATCAAAAATTGAATACAAAGAAATATTCGTTTTAATTAAATGTTTTTTATTGTCGTGATTTATTTTAATTTTTAAATTAGGATAGATATTTTTTATATCTTCTGCTACCTGTTGCACATTATGTAGGCTCAGTTCTCCTGATGCTATAGCTTTTTCAATTTCATCTACTTCTTTGATTAATGCCTCCATACCTTTAATCTTTTCTTGAGCTTCTTGAAGAACAAATTCTTTATCTTTATAATCATCTATTCCTAAAAGATGAACAGAAGATAACAAAACTGCCAATTTATTTATTATGTCGTGACGAAATATAGAAAGAATTATCTGTAAAGAATTTTCTTTTTCAGAATCTTTGTCTTTTTCTAATGATTTTATTTTGGTGTTACGAATTATATCAACCGCATTTCTTATTTTTCCCTCTAATTCGTCAGACGTTGGTGGCGTTTTTTCTTTATTCTCGTTAAAAAACTTTGATTTAAATAACGCTATAACCTCTGTTGTCTCTTTTTCAGCAATATTAATAAGAGATTGCAAAGAATTAGATTCCGGCTTTTCTTTATCAGATTCGCCTTTATTGCCCAATTGAGATTTTACTTTTTTGTCATTATTTTCAAAAACACTCATATTAAAATTTATTAAAATTATTTAATGTTCTAAAATTTTTAATTCTACTTTGTTATTTTCAATTTTAAGCAATCCCCTTCCCCCAATAGGAAAAGTAATAATAGGATTGGCGTGTCCAAAATTTACATTAGCAAGAATTGGCATATTAGATAATTCTTTTTTGGAACTAATAATATATTTTAATTTATCAATGTTTATGTCCACTTTCTTCTGGAATCTACCAATAACAATACCTTTCACTTTGTCAAAATTTGGCTGATGAATAAGCGATTGTAAATTACGGTCAAAATCTATACTAAAAAGGTCGCCAGCCATATTATCATCTTCTATAAAAAGAATTGAATCAGTTATGTCGGGCATAAATTCTGTGCCTTGAAGTAAATTAAAGGTACATAAGTTGCCTCCTAAAATCTTTCCCTCAACTTGACCTTCATTTAAAATAACAAAATCTTCATTTTTTATTAAATTTCTTTTTTCTTGGTCTATATACCAAGCATCATCGCTCCAAGTTGGGGACGGCTTAACTTCAAATGGCTCTTTTTGAATTAAACATTTTTGAAAATATTCTAAATTATATTCAAATTCCTTTTTCATTCCCCATGTTGAAAAATGAGGACCGTAATATGTAATCAAGCCAGTTTTGGCTGTTATTGCATTTAAAAGCGCTGTTATATCTGAAAAGCCACACAAAATCTTAGGGTTATCTTTAATTGAATGATAGTCCAAATAGGAAAGAATTTGATTAGAATTAAATCCGCCAATTACTGTTAAAATTGCTTTTACGTTCTTGTCTTGAAAGGCCTGATGAATATCTTCTACTCGTGACTCTATGGAAGAAGACATAAACATATCTGATTCTTCACAATGCTTGGAAAAACTAACAATAAAACCTTCGGCTTCTATTTTTTCCTTAGCCAATAAAATATTTTCTTTAGATAGCAAAGACATACTTCTGGCTGGAGCAATAACCCTTATCTCGTCTCCTAATTTTAGTTTCTTTGGAATCAACATATTTTATATCTTAGCATATATTTCTTGAAAAATAAAGGATGTAAAAAAGAGGAGCACCGCTCACATTTGCAAGCGGCGCTTTCTAATATCCCTATTTGAAAATCAATAGAAGCATTGGAGTTGAAACTAACAACCCTTCAACTGTCAGAGAAATTGCTACAACTTTCATCATCTTCTTTGACATCTCAGATGATGCCATCTTGAGAATCAGCCACCCTGCTCCTAAACATATAACAGCAAGGGCGACAAAGCTGAACCTGAAAGAAGCAAAATAAGACACAGCTACCAAAAAACCTGCTGCCACAATACTTGTAGCAAACAAATTCGCTTTGCCCATAATCGCTGCTATTGCAACAGTTATCATAGCCACAACAGCAGTTAATGAAGAGGAAAAAAGAATAGCTAGCATCTTATCTTCTGCTGGAATATTGAATCCGTCTTTGATAATAAATACAACCAAGAAAACCAGCCAAGAAGTCAAAATAACTAACGTTTCTAAACGTAACAGTTTTCTGCTCTCTTTGTCCATATGAGGACCCCCTTTCGTATTTTTTAAAGATTTCTTCTTTATTGCCTTTAAAATATCATTTTTAACTCCTTTTGTCAACCTTATAATAAAATCGGACCTCATCATACTTATGTTCAAAAATAAAAAGGTTGGTGTAATCATATTATGTTACGCCAACCCTTTGTTTTAAAAATTCGCAAAATTTCGCTATTTTTTGCGCTTTCTGACTACTCTTTTTTTAGTAGCCTTGCGTTTTGGTGTAGCTCTCTTTTTGGTTGTTCTCCTTTTGGCAACTTTTCGTTTTGGTTTTACAACTCTCTTTTTGGTTTTTCTAATAGGCTTCTTAGCTACTCTTTTTTTTATGACTTTTCGTTTTGGTGCAACTCTTTTCTTGGTTGTCTTTTTAACAACTTTGCGCTTTGGTTTTACAACTCTCTTTTTGGTTTTTCTAATAGGCTTCTTAGCTACTCTTTTTTTTGTTGTTGGTTTTCTTCTCTTTATTTTTTTCTTAGGCATATTTCCTTAAATTAAAAAATTCTATAACTAATCACCGACCTTTAAATATATTATAACATAATTAAATTTTAAAAGATATCGTTAACGCTTGTCAAAAAATTAAATCATTCTGTTTTTGATTTTTTTTGTTGAGATAAATTGATTACGTCCTTAACTAAACCATTAGAGATATAAAATGTTTTTCCCTCATCATCGCGCAATACAGTAGAGCGCATAGTGATTCTAATAACTTCGCCCTTAAAACTGCCTATCTTTACTGTATCACCTATGCTATATTGATTTTCAACTAAAATAAATAATCCGGAAACAAAATCTTTAACTAAGGATTGAGCTCCAAAACCAACAGCCAAACCGAGTACACCCACTCCAGCCAAGATTGGCCTTATGTCTACCCCAAACAAGTTTAATGTCATAAGCAAAACAATTACATAAATAATAATATTGCCAGTGGCCACAACAATGTGTCCCAGAGTTTCTGCTCTTTTTTCTTTTTGAGAAATATGCTTATCGTCTCCATCGTCAACTACTCTTACCAATCGCTTGACCAAAATCTTTAAAAAAATTCTACCAAAAAAGAACAGGACAATTATCCATATAACATCTACTGCGTTTTGTTTTAAAAAATTGATTATAAATTCTGACATATTATTTATATATAACTCTAAATAAATAATAACCCTTTTAAAACAAAGGGTCAAGATAAAAAATTCTTGAATAATCTTGTGCAAAAGATGAGATACATAGGTTACACCTCTAAATTATCAAATTTCAAGAAATCTGGTAAAATTAGAGGCATATCTAAATAACCTAATATATCTCATCTATGTCTAATTGTACCACAAGTCAAAAA
>Ga0307928_10000762_pt1 | contig 24309 bp, 49 predicted proteins | sample AceLakmetagen232_FD_201815 | JGI IMG/M metagenome (GOLD analysis project Ga0307928, IMG submission 201815) | Saline water microbial communities from Ace Lake, Antarctica - #232 | ecosystem: Environmental > Aquatic > Non-marine Saline and Alkaline > Saline | place: Antarctica: Ace Lake... | reverse complement strand
ATATAATGAATACTAAACTAAAAGCAAATAATTTTTCAGAATTAAAACAACTTGTTAAATGGTTTAAAAATAGATTCCCAGAAACAAACAGAAATGATCTTAAAAAGTTTTTAAATGCAGTTAAATAGCTTAATATAAGCTAATCTTGACAATTTAATAATATAGTGTATACTTTAACTAAAAAGGAGATAAATATAATGAAATATTCACAAGCAAAACAATGTATTGAAGAAATTGGAAGGGATGATTTTGATGTGCTTTTAGAAAATTTTGATGAAAAAATCATCGTTGATGCAATTGATCAAAATGAAATTGATGTGCTTTTAGAAAATTTATGTGATGATTGCGGGGATATTCCAAAAGACTTACCTAATTATATTCATATTGACTGGACAAGCACGGCAAGCGATATAATGATGGATTATTCAGAGGACAACGGGCATTATTTTAGAAATTATTAATATAAAGAGGATAATCTGTTTAAATTTTAAAAATTGAGACTTTAACAATATAAAGGAGAAATAATTATGCTAACATTAGAATCTGTTTATTTTGGTCAGAAACACAAAGATTTTGATACACTAAAAAAGATTATCGGATTAGCAAGAAAACATCAAAGGCAATGTGAGAATAGCTGTAATGGTCAAGGAATAGTTAACGGTCAATCATATTATACTGGGTTAAGTTATGGACAAAATGCCGGAGAATATGAAAAAAGAGAATATGGATATAATGTTATATCCGCTTATTTGTCAAATGAAGATGAAGAAACAATTTTTGATCATGAAATAGACAAAATACAAGATAAAATTAATATCATTGTAGATAATAGCAATTTTAAAGTAAATTATCAACATGACCCAAGAGGTTATACGGTTAAAATTTCTTATAATGAATCTTTTATTGACTACTAATAACAAAAGGCTAATATAATGAGTAATTACGATCAATTTATTAGAAGAATGCAAGAGAATAAATGCAAAGAATGTGAAGGCACGGGGAAAGTTAAACAAGTAACAGAAGAAGGGAAAATTATTTATAAATATTGCTCTTGTGAAGCCGGCAAGAAAGAAGAAAGGAAGGAAGCATAATATCATGATATCGGACAATATAAAGTTGGCATTGATTCAAGGTTTAGAAAATCAGCTAATTAATAATGAGATATCAGGAGAACAATTTACACATCAATGCCAATTAATACATGAAGAGGAATAAAAGAATGTTAAAAATAACAACAATAAAACATCTTTCAACAATAAATTATATGAAGAATAGAGATAAAATCATATCATTATATAAACAACAAAGATATAGAGAATATCTTAAACAAAGACGCAAAAAGAAAGCTATTGAAAATATAAAAATGTGTCATAGATTATACAGTAATATATATTAATAAACATAATATTAATTAAATAAGAAAAGAGGTTAATTATGACAAAAAAGGAAATAATAGAAAAGATTGAAGAAACATTGAGAGAGCTTGAAGATTATCCTCAAGAAGAAATAACCGAGCAAATTGACCTTTGTGTCGAACAATGGACAAATTGCACAAGAGAAGAAGCTATATTCTTAATGGGTTTTGAAAAAGGGCTAGAATGTGCCTTAAATTTTGCAGAAGGGAAATAAACTAATATGACACAACAAGAGAGAAAAATTATAAAAAGAATATGCAAAGAAGTTAGAAAAAAACTTTTAGTTAAATATTCTAAATGTTTTAAATTTTCTATTGGAACAAAAGTATTTGCTAAAAATTCTTTAGCGGGTTGGTGTGATCTATCAAGTGAAGTATTACAAAAAGCTCTTTTCAAGCATAATATAGACGCTAAAATGATACAAGGAGAAGTTAAAAATGGGGGTCTGCACTATTGGCTTGAATATAAGCATAATATAATTGATCTTACAGCGTGTCAATTTAATAGATATAAACTACCATTAATATTAATTAGACCAATATCAAAGTTAAAATATTTTATTGGGGAAAGCATGGTGTAAAATGAAATTCAACCGAGATTATAAAGCAATATTAAAAAGAGGTCAATGGATAATAGATCAAGAAAAGAAGATTGAACAAATGAAAAGGAAAAAATAATGAATGAAAAAGAATTAGCCAATATGATGCTAACAGAATCCATATTAAATACAGTAAAATTTTACGGATTAGAAGGAGCGTGGGAAGCATTTCAGAGAGTTTATGCTAATATGCCCACAATTAGAATCAAAATGCAAAAAGAATTTAAAAAAATATACTCTCTAGACCTTGACAAAGTGAAATAATATGTTATACTTTACAGAAAGGAGAATTAATTATGAGTTTTCAATTACCAGATGAAATATTTAACAAGTGGCGCAAACAAATGGAGAAGAAATCATTAGTAAAAGTTGAAGTTGCAAAGGATAAAAGAAAAAAGAAGTAATATAAACTAAAAGGAAACAATTATGCTATTAACAGATAAAATAATTACAGATCAAAAAATCTTACATCAGATTTCAAGAGATACAACTCTTGAAGAAGTAAAAAGCAAATGCTTAATTGGTCGATTACGCATAATGAATAAACGAGGTTGGACAGAGGGAGCAGGGCTTTCAGCAATTCAAATTGGAGTACCATTAAGAGTAGCATTTATATCACTTGATGGGCATGAGGAAATATTAATTAATCCTTCTATTATATCAGAGAAGATTGAATATGTAAGCGAAGAAGGTTGTTTATCTATTCCTTATAATATAGCAAAGGTAAAACGATTCAAGAAAATTAAATATATTTCAAATGGAAAAATAAAAAAAGCAAAAGGATTTCTAGCTTGTGTTATTCAGCATGAAACAGATCATATGAACGGAATTTTAAATATAGACAAGGAGATATTATGAAATTATCGTGGAATGAGAAGAAAATAATCAGAAACACAAAATATAAAGCACTTGTAAAATATAATCAAGAAATGGGTTCCAAAGAATATTGGATAATTAATCAAATACTTACTGCTACATCAGAAAATGCCCCAATTAATGCAATTTACAAATCATCAAACAGTGATTGGATAATAGATGAAACATATAGTTAGTTTAAGTTGTGGTAAAGATTCAACTGCATTACTTTTAATTATGATTGAAAAAGGAATGAGAATAGATGACATTGTTTTTTGTGATACAGGTATAGAATTTCCTGCTATTTATAATCATTTAAAACAATTGGAGCATTATATTCAAAGACCAATAACAATATTAAAACAAGATAAATCATTTGAATATTATTTACTTAATCATAAAAGAAAAAATGGGAAAAAAGGATATGGGTTTCCATATTTTAGAAGTAGATGGTGCACCACTATTTTTAAAAGAGACCCAATGATAAAACATTGCAAAGATGCTATCGAGTATCATGGTATTGCATATGATGAAAAAGAAAGAATTGAAAAAAATCAAGATAGAAATAGAATTATTAAATATCCGCTTGTTGAATGGAAAATGACAGAAAAAAATTGTTTAGATTATTGTTATTCTAAAGGGTTTAATTGGGAAGGTTTATATGAATTAACAGATAGGGTCGGATGCTGGGCATGTCCATTATGCAGAGTGTCACATTTAAAATTATTATATACAAAATTCCCAGAATTATGGAAACAATTAAAAGAATGGGAGTCTAAATCATGGAATACCGTAAGATTTGGAAAAACTTTAGAATATTATGAAAATAAATTTAATAAATAACTAAAAGGAGATATTATGAAATTTAATGTAATATATCTAGTTGGGGAATCGGAAAGAGAAACAAATATATTAGCAGATAATTTAAATGATGCAGAAGAAATATGTAATAAAAAATTTACTAATTGGCAAGATATAATAATGGTCGATAAGACAAAAGGAGAAATACAATCATGAAAATTTTAATAACTATTTTAGTTGTAATATTTATGTGTATTGCTATAAATAGCTTTGCAAGTGTTGATCTAACTCAATGTGGAATCAATAACAATCTTGCAATATGCTCACAAACGATTGCAAAAAAAGAGGCAATCAAAGTTCGACAGGCATTAGCCAAAGAAAGAGAAGCAGAGACAGAAGATACAAGCATTAGTGTTAATCAATTCTTTTCAGGTCTTGTTAATTTAGTACAGAATCAGAATATAGAAGCAAAAGAACAAGATATAATAACAAAAATAACGATTGAAGATGATAATGCTAGTGTTTTAGTAATGGATTATTATAATATGTATAGAGATTTTAATGAATGGAAATCAAAGAGTAACAGACACTAAGAAAAAAAGTAATATAAATATTAATAAATTTTAAATATAGACAAGGAGATAATTATGTGTAAGTTCTTTAGTTGTTTATCGGATGGAAAAGGAAATGTTGTTCATTTTACACCTGGCGACATTACAGAGATTATGGCAGAAGGAAACCCAAAAGAGTATGATTTTAACTCTCATTCTATTATTGGGAAATACCATAATTTAATTGGTTTAACTTATGACAAGTACAACAAGTGGGAGTATGACCCAAAAACAAAGGAATTAACGGAAGATTCTCTTTGTACAGAAGATGATTCTAATAGTGTTTTAAAGCATTTAAAATCATTTTTTAAGGATAAAGACTTGTCATATCTCGTTAATATGTATGGTCACAACTCAGGCAACAGTAACTCAGGCTACAGTAACTCAGGCTACAGTAACTCAGGCTACAGTAACTCAGGCAACAGGAACTCAGGCTACAGGAACTCAGGCAACAGTAACTCAGGCAACAGTAACTCAGGCTACAGTAACTCAGGCAACAGTAACTCAGGCAACAGGAACTCAGGCTACAGTAACTCAGGCTACAGTAACTCAGGCTACAGTAACTCAGGCGACAGGAACTCAGGCAACAGGAACTCAGGCAACAGTAACTCAGGCAACAGTAACTCAGGCTACAGGAACTCAGGCTACAGTAACTCAGGCTACAGTAACTCAGGCTACAGGAACTCAGGCAACAGTAACTCAGGCAACAGGAACTCAGGCTACAGGAACTCAGGCAACAGTAACTCAGGCAATGCAAATAGTAAAACAGTATTGGGAAGTTTTTGCTCCAATGAAATATACTATCTGTTCAATAAACCATGCACAAAAGAAGAACACTCCGAGCAATACAATATCAATATGTATTGGTTTGATTTGTGTGAATGGATAAGCGAAAGTAATATGACCGCCAAAGAAAAGAAAGAATACCATAATTACAAAGTAACAGGTGGATACTTAAAGACTGTAGAATACAAGGAAGCCTGGAAGAAGTGCCCTAAAAATGTATTAAAACAGATAAAAAAGCTAAAGAACTTTGACAAAGGTGTGTTCTTTGAGATAACAGGTATTAAATAAGGAATATCATGAAATATTATAAAAATAATGAAATAGATAATATGATCTTAAACATTACAGAATTTACTAAAGGAGAGGTTTGGAAAAATATTGAATCAGAAAGGAATGCTTTAGAAAGATGCCAGCAAAGAAAAATTTATACAATAGCTTTAAAACGAATCGCTAAAGGAAACGAACATAAATAATGTCTAAAAAATATATCTTAAAATCATGGACAATTGGATGGTTTAAACTATCATTGGCTTTTCTAGGGAATAAATTCTCTATTAGATTTTCCATTGAAAAAGGATGGGAATAATGTCAGCATTTGAAACCATAAGAAAAACATTCTGGGAGGATTTCGAGAAGCAATGCGAATCCATTGAATCGGAAAGTGTTAAGACTTCTCCGTTAGAAATTGTTATTAAGCCAGAAGCATTAGATTTATCTGGTTTAGAAAATAATGCAGAGACTTCTTTATGGAGACCAGAAAAATTTGAAGAATATATAGGACAGGAGCATTTAAAATTAATTCTAAAGAGTTATATTAAAGGCTGTAAAGAAATGAATAAAGTTTATCCTCATATGATGATAGATGGTAAAGCAGGAACAGGTAAAACAACAATAGCTTATTTATTAGCAAAATATCTTAATAAACCATTTGTTGAATGTGTGGCTACAACCTTAGAAAGTCAGCAACAGTTAGTTGATAAGATCGTTGAGGCAAAAGGAGGAATCCTTTTTATTGATGAAATTCATATGATTAATGCTAAATTAGCCAATTTTATTCTTCCAATATTAGAAGATTTTCAAATAAATGGACAAAGGATAAAGCCTTTTACATTGTTTTCAGCTACAACAGAAATGGGAGTGTTACTTAAAAAGTTTAAACCATTAGTTGATCGAATGAAAATACAAAAAACATTAGAACCATATACTACAAATCAATTAATAGATTTAATCACTCAATATAAAGATAAAACATTTCCAAATAGTGAAGTTAATAAAGAAGTGTTTGAACAAATAGCAAAGAATTGTAGAGGAACGCCGAGAATTGCAATTAGATATTTAGAAAGTTATATTTTTATGCAAATACCAATTGAAAAAGTATTTGAAACATATGAAATAGTTAAAGACGGCATAACAAAACAAGATATTAAGGTATTAACAGTATTAAATGAAAAAGAAAAAGGTGTTGGAGTGAAAGCGTTAAGTGCTTTCTTAGGAACATCAGAAATAAATTATCAATATACAATCGAAGGTTACTTAATAGAAAAAGGATTAATAACAATTACAACAAGAAGGCAAATAACAAATCTTGGAAAGGAATTTTTAAATGAAATCAATAGGATACATTAATCTATATTCATCTTCACAATTTAGTGGAGAATATGCTCATTGGCAAGATAGTATATATAAAACAAAAGAACAAGCTATTAAATTTAAAGATAAGAAAAAAACAGGCATTCATCATCAACTCGGGCATGTTTATATAGAGGAATAATAATGGGAATAGAAATATTACTAATAATTTTAATCATAATTTTAACAGATAAAGGATAATAATATGAGCGAATTAATGATTGAAGATTTAGAAGTTAAAGTAGGCAAGAAAATAAATCTTAATGGTATAATTGTAAAGGAAGCATTAAAGTTAATGTATAATCGTAAACAATTTACTATTGAGGGATATGACGAAGTTATAGAGTTGCCAGAATTTATGCTAACATGCTTTGAAATTGCAACCGAGTTAAATCAAAAAAGAAAAAGAGATTAATAATGCAAACTGAATTCAAAAATTATCTAAAATTAAATGTGAACTCAAGTAATACTGTTAATAAATATTCAAAGATCATGATTCTATTCTTTAAAAAGTATACCGAGTTCTCACAAGAAAATATTAATAAATATTTAACATCATTGATAGATGATAAGATTTCTTCATCTACATTCAATGTAAGACTGTGTGCATTTAAACAATATGATACATTCAAAGATACAAAGATCATGTTTCCAAAACAAAGAAAGGTTGCTAGGACAATTAAACCATCATTGAGCCGTGATGAAATAGAAAATGAAATATTACCATATTTTGATTCGATTTTTCAAGATAGTGAAAAGAGAAAATTAGTATTTCGTTTTATGATGTTGACTATGCTAAGAATATCAGAAGTCATAACATTAAAAATAAAGGATATAGATTTTAAATCACATAGAATAAATGTTATTGGTGGCAAGGGTGGAAAGAATAGAGTAACATTTCTACATAAATCTATCACTGATGATTTACAAAAAGAAATAATTAATTCTAATAGAGAAAATGTATTTAATATTAAACAAGGTTATATTGAATATATGTTTCTTCAAATTAAACAGAATCTAAATTATAAAAAGAATATAACACCTCATACTTTAAGACATGCTGGCGCTTTACATTTTTATGAAACAACACATGATATGAAAGGATTACAGGAAATACTTGGTCATGAAAGTATTGCTACCACTGAAAACTACATCAGAGGATATCAATTAAATAAGATTCAAGAACAATATAATAAAATGGAATATAAGAAAGGATAATATTATGACTAAAAAATTACCACAAAATCAGTTTTTTGTGCCTCATAATATTTTAGAAGAAGCTAAATTCTTAAATATGTCTCTTTCTGCACAAATGCTATATATTCATTTATGCAAGCTCAAAAATAGAATGAATAATCAAGATTTCTATAGACATATGGCAACTTTGGAAAAAGACACAGGAATGCACAAAAATACCATAACAAAAGCAAAAAAAGAATTAGTAAAAGCACAATATATAGATGTTGTAAGAGACCACTATACAAGCACTGGTAGAAGGTCAGCAGATGTTTATCATTTAAATGGATATAAATTCAGAATAAATCATAACACATAAATTGTGTTGTTGTCCAAGACCACAAAATATGTGCCTAAATATAATAAAGAAATATATAAATTAATAAAGAAAAAGAATATAGCGTTTGCAACCAAAACTACTTCAAAACTCACTTTGGGTTCGTTTCTCAGATTCACATGGCTCATGTTTAAATAAAATATTCGCCATATATTATTATTAAGATGCTTAAAGCATCAAATTAAGAAAGATATCTATTATGAAAGTAAATGCTGAAATAATCAAGACAGCTTTAATGAGCTATTATAGATACCAAAGACAGATGGTATGCTGTGATGAAGTCTCTTGTTTGATACAAAGAGAGTCCTGTGATGTGCTTGTAGACTCATTGAAGGCTTTCTATGATGTTGAAGTTAAAATAACTAAGTATGATCTATGGAAAGGCGAAGCCGTCAAACAGAAACATATTGAATATACGAAGATATCTTCGGCTCCTGGGTATAGAAAATGGCGCTGTCCTAACTATTTTATGATATGTGTTCCGACATCATTGTTAGAAGAAGCAACGAAGTGGGCAGATCAAACAAATAACAAATATGGGATAATTGAATTTGATGAAGAGTTTTGGGAAAGAAAATGTAAACGTAAACAATTATGGAAAATAGAGAGTTTAATCAAAATAGTTAGAAGTCCAAGAAAACTTCATCATAATTATTCTTGTAGATTAAAGGAATTATTGATTAGGAGACTATCTTCCGCATACACCTCAAAGCGACAGAATGACTTAAAGAAGCAATTAACAGCAATAATCGAATAGTGTGTTGATATTTATGAGTTCGTTCACTGAGAGTGCTCTCAGAGACAAATTTGGCTATTGTGGATGCACTTGACAAAGAGATAATCAATGTGTTATACTTGTAAAAAAGGAGAATGATGAGTACATATTTAATTTCTGATAAATTTAAAGAATTAGTGGCGAAAAATATCTCAAAAAATACTGCTTATTCAAAGAAATATATATTACAATTAATCAATGATTTTGATTCGATTGATGTTGTATTAAATGGTATTGTTGTGGCGGATACTCAATATATGGGATTAAGACAAGCATGTGAATTAATTTAATATTCATGCAATATGCTCTATATAGCATAAAATAAGATAAAATTATGCTAGTAATTGTCATAAAGTGACGGTATGCAACAACAATGATTCGATAGGGTTCGCAAATATTGTATAGTTTATGTATAGGATTATCGAACTGTTCGCAAATAATCACATAGTTCATACGTAATATGTGAATAAATACACATAAAATGTCAGAAAAGTTGAGATAGTTTTTCTGACAAAATTAAAGGAAAAATTGATGAAAGAACGATTAATAAAATTAGAGCGATGTTGTGTGATTGTTCCATTTGCTCTTATAATTATTGTTATCGCAACAATCATTGTATTATTATTGCCGGTTTTAGTAATAATGGACTCGTCAATTATATAAAAGAATTTGATAAAGGGGGGAATGATGAAAGACTTGATTAAGAAGATAGAGGGGATAATAAAAGAATGTCCTGTATGCAAAGAGAGTGGAGTAGCTGATATTGAACACGCTAATGATTGTAGCGGTTGGGAATCAGGAAGTTGCGATTGCGGTGGTCAGGCAGTTCAATGTGATTGTGTTGGAGTCAAGGCGAATGCAATAGCAGAGAGCATTGTTGTTGATGAGGATAAGGTAGGAGATATTGTTGAGAACTTCTGCTCTGGTAACGAAGAAAGACCTGGAGAGAGTTATGAGAAGTGGTCAGAGAGATTTGTTGAAGCACTATCTAAAGGGGACTTAATTAAAGGTGGTGGAATGATGAAAAAAGTTAAAATAATTGATAATTCAATTAAGGTTAAATGTTATAGAAGCGATGATGGTAGTCTTTATAAAAGAGAAAGATTTATTCTTGTTGCTGAGAATAAAGATCAGAAAATTGCTTTTGATGTAGATAGTGCGGGTAAATAATTATAAGAGACTTGACAAAGAGCAAGAGTAAATGTTATACTTGAAGAAACGAATCGGAGAATTATGGTTAAAAATGATAAAGATAAAATAATTGAAGAGATTATGAAGTTAAGAACAATGATTGGAGAAGTTGAGACAATTGAAAATTCTGATTGGATTCAACAAGCTCAAAGACAATTGAATGAAATTCACAATAAAGTTTTCTCTATTTGAAAAGGATTAAAATGAAAAAATTAATATTATTACTTATGGCATGTCTCATATTAACAGGATGCTCGCTTATTCCAAGAGTGAATTTTGATACTCCTAATACCGTTCCTCAGTCAGTTGATAAATCAAAAGCGAAAGACGTATGTAAGGGGCAAGCGACATTTAATGAGAATGGCGATATCACTTCTTGTTCAAAAGGATATTCAAGTTTTGCTCAGAACTATGTTAAAGAGGAAAGAAAATATACTTTAAAGGAAAAAATTATTAATATATTTAGAAATCTTAAAGGTATTGCTTTTTGGATTGCGGTGGCATTAGTTATATTTTGTCCTGGAGTTTTAGGAATGATTGTTGGAAGAATTATAGAAGCAATCTTTGGAATAAGTAAAAAAGCTCTATCCTCAACAATAAAAGGTGTACAGAAAGCACGAAAAGAAGGCAAACCAATTGATGATGCTTTAGCTTCGAGTCAAGATGAAAAAGTAAAAAAGTATATTCGTAAATTAAAAGAAGAAGAGAATATAAAATGAAAAATAAAGAGGTAAATAATGTTAAAATTGATAACATCAGATAAATTAAAGAAAGAAAACAAAAACATAGTAAATCAAATTAAATGCGATGTAAAATATGACGGTTTTAATAGCACATCAATTACAATAAAAGAATGGGCATCTGCATTCAGTTTATGGAAAAATCAAGAGATAGAATTAAAATGACAAATAATAAAATTATAGCTAAAGCTGTAAATAAAGCTCAAGACAATGGTTACAAAAATAATGATATAGTTTATTTTTTAGATCATAAGTTATGGGAAATGATAATATTTTCTCATGATTTCGCAAAAGCGTTTTGGGGAGTTAATTATTGTATATGTAATTCTGGGTCTTCAATTCCGTTAAATTATGATGAAATTTATAATCATGATTTTGAAGAATCAATATATCCACTACTAAATGAAAATAAAAGAAATGGCATAATGATGTTATGGGAATTTCATCTTCAAAAAATGATAGTGGACAAAGAACCTTTAAAATATTTGGAGAAATTTTTATGAGAGATTCACAAAAAATAATGTCAATTTATCGTAGCTATTTAGAATCAACGGGCGATCTTGTTGAAATATTAGAAAGACATTATGAACAATTAGATAAAGATGAATCTCACGATTTAAAAAATAAAAGAAAAGAATTTTCAAAGCATGCACAAAAGATAATAGAAAGTTTTCATAATGATGTTCATGTTCTCTTTAGAATATCTCATGAACTTAGAAATTTAGAAAAAAGCGAAGGAGTATAATTATGCCATATATTAAAGAAAATAGAAGGAATCAAGTAGATTCTATTGTTGGAAAAATGGAAGAAGTTCAAATTAAAGCTGATGGAGATTTGAATTATATTTTATATAAGTATGCAAAGAGAAATGTTAAACCTAGTTATAATAACTTCAAAAATTACTGTGCAGAATTAAGACAATGTGCTACAGAAATTGAAAGAAGAATGTTAGCAAAGTACGAGCATGAAAAAATGTTGGAAAATGGAGATGTTTGATGCTTAAAGAAATACCAAAAAATTTAATGCATGTTTATCTTGGCGGTATCATGCTTGGTGGAGAGTTTCAAAAACCAACTGTTGATTGGCGATATAAAATTCGCAATTATTATCAAAATTGGAAAGGTCAAGGTATGTATGAGATATGTTTTCTTGACCCTTGGAATGGAGAAGTAGATGCTGTTGTTGATGATGAAGGATTAACTAATAATTTAATTTCAGGAAAAGCTATTTTTGCAGGAGATAAACAAGCTATTCAAAAAGCAAATATAGTTGTTGCAAATTTTAATCAATTCGAAAGTAAAAGACCATCAGTAGGAACATATTTTGAGTGTGGTATGGCATTAGCATGGAATAAACCATTAATACTTATTGTTCCTGAAGAAGAATTTGATAGATGGAATAAGCATCCTTTTACTTCTCAAGCAGTTGCTATATATAAATCTGTTGATGAATTTTTAGAATCAAAAATTTTAAATTGGTTTTATAAAAGAACAAATTCTGCTATTTATAATTGGAATTTATAATAAGCAAAAAGGATAATGTTATGGAAAATAATGAGAAAATAATAAACGATTGGTTAAAGACTTATTTAATTGGTCCTATGGAAGAGGTGGCTTCTGGAGATGGAGGAGATGGAGGAAGAGGTTGGAGAGGTATGCTTCGTGAAGAATTTAGCAAAAGATTTACTGATAATAATAATGGCGTGTTCGTTTTTGATCCAACTTTAGAAGAGGTTTCAAAGGTTGGAATGGAGAGTGAAACTTTACATGCGAAGATAAAAGGATGGTTAGCTTCTGGAAATAATCATAAGATTAAAGAGTACGGTAGTTTGATTTGGGAAGGCAAGACTTATATAGAGCAAACTGAAGAAGGTAAAGCAAATTTAGTTCATGTAATGGGGGATATAGATTATGTTAAAAATTCTGATTTTATCATTGCTAGAATGGAAAAAGGCGATCGTCCTTGCGGAACTTTTTTTGAAGTAGGTATTGCTTTAGAACATAAAAAACCTATTTATGTTATTCAAACTATGGCTAGATCGGAATATCCTGGAAGTTTTGTTCAAGCAGTATTTACAAGTAATGGCGATTTTTTTAATAGTCAAACAGAATTATTAGAATTTATTGATAAAAATTATAAACTTAAAGTTAGAAAGGTAAAGAAAGATGAATAGAATTAAAGTAGAATCATCAACAATTGCAGAAGTTGGATTTGATTATGAGAATAAAATTTTAGAAGTTAAATTTAATAAAGGTGCAGTATATCATTATTTTGATGTTCCTGACCATGAAGTATTTTATTTAATATTTGCAAAATCAATAGGTTCACATTTCATGGGGAAGATAGCCAAAGTTTATAAATATAAACAAATAGGAAATGAAGAAAATCTCTACCAAATATAAAATTGAAAAGTAGGAGAATAAAATATGGAAGATCATGAAAAATGTCCAAAATGCAATTGTCATTTTACAATAGGATACGATGGGGAAAGGTATTGCAATTGTGAAATATTTAAAAATATTGAAGTTGTAAAAGAAAGCAATGTTAAAGATACAAATCCAAAGGATGCAATAGGAACTAAGAAAATTCCATTCTCAGTTTTATCATGGAGAGTTCTTGCAGAAGTAGCATTAGCGATGTTAGAAGGTGCTATTAAATATGCTAGGCATAATTATAGAATTGCAGGAGTAAGAGCAAGTGTTTATTATGATGCTAGTTTTCGTCATCTAACGGCTTGGTGGGAAGGCGAAGACATTGACCCAGATTCTGGATTAAGTCATGTAACAAAAGCAATTGCTGGACTAATGGTGTTAAGAGATAGTATGATGGAAGAAAATTGGGTAGATGACAGACCGCCTAAAGTTAAAGACGGTTGGATTCAAGAATTAAATAAAAAAGCAGAATCACTTCTTGAAAAATACCCTAACCCGAAACAACCATATACAGAAAAGAATAAAAATGAAAAAGCTAATTAATTTAAACAACAAAAATTTATATTGTATCTACTCTAAGGAGCGCATTATAATTGGAGAGGAATATGCTATTGTTACTGAGAATTATTTGGGAGAAAGAATAAAGAAAACTTATAAATTAGAATATATAGATTGTCTTGATAATGAGGAATAGTAATGTCTAAGATAATTTTAATAGATACTTCAGGACTTCTTGTACCCTCTATCATGAGCTGGGAATCTCAGGTTATAGCTAAACAAAGAAGTTTTAAAAAAGATCAGTTTATTTATCCAGCACATTGTTTATATCTAATTTCACTTATATCTTCTCTTAAAAAGATTGGTGTAGATAAAGATACAAAAATAATAATGGCATTAGAGGGTAAGTCATTTCGAAAGTTAATATATGCTCCATATAAGGCTCAACGAGAAGAAGCAAGAAATGAACATAAATTAATTGATTGGGATAAGGAATGGGGTAATGCAAATAAATTACACGATCAATTAAAAGAGGCAACTGATTGGAATTTTGTTCAAGTATTTAATGGATTAGAGGCGGATGATGTAATTGCGATAGCATGTCGATATTTTAAAGATGATGAAAAAATAGTGGTTTCGGGGGATGCCGATCTTAAACAATTAACATATTATTGTGTTGACACAAAAACCGAAATTTTAACTCTTCATGGTTGGAAATATTATAATGAAATTAAAATAGGCGACACTGTTGCTTCTTTTAATCAAAATGAGAATATTATAGAATATACACCGATATCATATTTACACATAAATAATCATAAAGGTTTAATGAAACATATCAAAACAAAATCACTAGATATTGTTTGCACTAATAATCACGAGTTTCCGATTAAACAATATAAAATGAAATCAGGAAAATTAATTTATGAAGATGTTAAAGTGCGAGCAGATAATCTAAAAGCATATGACAAGATTTTTTTGAACGCTGAAAAATATAATTATTCTGTAAATTACTCAATCAGTGAACAATGGGCTGAATTAATTGGTTGGGTTATTTCTGACGGACATTTTATAAACAAAAGACAAAAAGCACTAGGAATTAGTCAATCGTATAAAGTGAATAAATTGAAATGTGAGAGAATTAAATATCTCTTAAATAAGAGTCAAATTAATTATAGTATTTCTAAGAACAAAAACGGAATGTGGTTATTTTATATTAGTAGATGTCCTTTTAATGATTGGGTTTATAAACATGTAGAAAAAAAAGAATTAAATGAATTTTTAACAAAGCTTCCGTATTTAGAACTCAAAGCCATGTTTAAAGGATTGATTGATGGAGATGGAACTATTAAGAAAAATAAAAAAGAAATAGCATATACATATTATACTATAAATAAAAATACATCTGATTGGTTTCAAATTCTAGGTCTGAAATTAGGATTTAGTGTTTATACTTATATAACGACACAGAATAAAACACCGTTATATTGTATCAATTTAACTAAAAGACAACTATCAGGACTAAGACACGCAAAAATAACTAACATCGATTACGATGGTATTATTTGGTGTCCAACATTAAAACGAAATAAAAATTGGATTGCTAGACGAAATGGGAGTGTTTATATAACTGGTAATTCTAATACACATTTCTATAATCTTTTCAAGAAATGTAAGGGTAGCAAAGGTATGTTCGATTTGATTGTTGACCCACTTGCCATTATTGCAGATAAGGCTAAGAAAGGCGATGTTAGTGACAACATTATTCCAAGCCCAGATGATGAACCAGAAGATTTCGCATTGCGATATGAATTAGTAAATCTTTTAAAACTACCAAAAGAAATCGAGGAAAGAGGAATATCTGCAATAGACGAAGAATTGCAAAGAGAAAAATTTCTTGATATTGATTTACTTCCAAAATATATTCAAGAACGATTCCCTCAAATTTTTAATAGCAAATATAAAATAACGCCAGAATATTGTCATAAACTTATAGAGAAACGAATAGATGCTAAAAAGAAAAAAGACAAAGCAAAGCGAGATGCAAAGAAATTGGAAATGTTTCGTGAGCTTTTTAATAATAGATTATTAAATAGTGTAACTAAGAAAGAATGGAATAGATTAAAGAGAGCAGAATTAATAAATGTAATCTTTCCAGAAGCACCTAAAACTTATGAAGAAATAAATCAAGAAAAGGAGATCGGCAATGGAAACAAAGTATAAAAGAGGGGATGTTTTATATTTGGCAAGAGGCACAATAATGTCTAAATGTGTTGTAGATGAAATGATGATTCACTATGTTCACGACGGAAGTGTTGTTGTGAAATATATCATTCGACCATTTGGTTTTGGGGTTGAGAAAAGCAGTGCTGTAGAAGAATCTGAATTGGTTAAAACTCATCAAGAAGCATATGAAAAAGTTGTTGGTCTTTTGAAAGAGAATTATGAAAAATCATTAGAAAATATCGAAGCTTGGACAGATGCTTTTTATGATGATTTAGAAGATAAACTACAAAAACCTATATCAGAACAGACAGAAAAATAATTTTTTAAAACATAAGTAATAAAGGAGAAATAAAATGGCAGGTAAAAATGAACAGAAAGTAGTAACATATTTTTTAGCAAATAAAAATATAATTAAGTTTGATGGAGATGATGAAATCTATCCTCTAGCCCCAAGAGTAATTGAAGTTAGTGATTTTGATAAATATCCTATTTTAAAAGGAGATACAGTTGAAGTTGGTTTAAAAGATGGAGAAGTATCTTTCTTGAAAAAAGTAGGTGGCGGGAAGAAAAGTAGTTCATCTGCTTCTACAACTAAGACTTCTTCTAACAATGATGGAGAAAAGAAAACATTAACGGTTGAAGCGATTTATAAGAATGAATCAATCAAATTTAAAGAAGAAAAGATTGCAGGAAAAGCATGGTGTCCTGTGTCAGATGAATTAAAAACAAAAGACCTTAAATCTATAGGTTTTATTGCAAAAAATGAAGTAACTGTTACAATAGCAGATAATGTTATTGTTGCTATTGATGGTGTAGTTGAACCAGAAACAAAGACTTCAAGCTCTACACCTGAAGCAAAACAAACTTCTACTTATGCTAGTGGAAAAAATGATTCAATTGAACGACAATGTGCTATGAAAGGTGCAGTTGAAATTGTTAAAAGTCTTCTTGAATCAAAAGAAATTGATAAAAGTGAAGTTAAAGAAGTTATTTCTGACTTAACAAAAGCATGTTATAAAGCAATACAAGACGCATAAAAATTTAGCTAGTGGAGAAAGTGGTATCTCGTCTACCTGTACCCTAAAAGATGCGGAGAATGGGGGAACGTGGGAAAATAGTATAGACGCACTAGACTATCAAACACGCAGGTTCGAATCCTGCCTAGCTAATTCAAAAATGTGCGTGATTTATGTCTCGCACCCAAGAAAGGTAAATAATGACTAAATTATCAGATAGTGAATTGTTGGCAAGTTTGGTAGAAATACCATCGCCATCAGGCTTTGAAAAAGATATCGCAGAATTTATCTATGCATATGTTTCTCAATTTGTCTCTTCTGATATGATAGAAATTGATTCTCAATTCAATGTTATTGTAACTTTCGATAACAAAAGCGATAAAACAGTTGTAATTGATGCTCACTCAGACGAAATTGGTTTCATGGTTAATAATGTTGATCGTCTTGGAAGCATTAGTTTAGAATACATTGGAGGAGGAGATACAACTATTATTTCAGCAAGAAATCTAAAAATTCTAACAGACAACGGTATTGTTAATGCTGTAGTAGATAGAAAGCATTCACATTTAGTTGCCAATGAAGATGACGTGAATATTTATCATCCATCAGATGCTGATGTGGATGTAGGATTAAGAGATAGGAAAAAAATTCTTAAAATGATTCAAATCGGCGACCCAGTTGTTTATGAATCATGTTTTAGACCATTAACAAAAGACTTTTATTCAGGCGGGGCGTTTGATGATAAAGCCGGATGTTTTATGTTAATGAGAGTTATTGAACAATTGGTTTCTAATAAAAAGAATATTGATACAAATGTTGTATTTGTTTTTTCAGCACAAGAAGAAACAGGAACATCAAAATTATTACCAATTGTTAGACGAATTAAACCGAATCTTGTTATAGAAGTTGATGTGACATTTGCAACAGATTATGGTTCAGAAGATGATCTTGAAAAAGAAGCGGGTAGATGTGAGTTAGGAAAAGGAGTTTCTTTATATCGTGGCACAGATATAGATAGAAAATGTTGGAAATTGATAACAGAAGTAGCAAATAACAATAAAATTCCTTATCAAGTTCAAGCGTGTTCTGGAGCCATAGGTTATACTTCTCTAAGCATGACTGGAGAGGGCAAAGGAGTTAAAGCACTGGTCTTAGGTATTCCTCTACGATCTATGCATTCTCCGACAGAAATAATTAATATGAAGGATTTAACTTCTGGTGCAAAATTACTAACTAAATTCTTGGAAAAGAAGAATTTAAATGATGCTCTATAATATAAAGGAAAACATCGAATGATAGGCGACCCAATTATTATTGATGATAGTGACTACAAAAAAGCAATAGATATTTTTTCTAAAATAAAAGAAAATGATATCGTTTTGATTGGTGGTACTTCAGGGAGTAAGAAATCAGAGCTTGCTTATTGTCTTCAAAAAATAGCATATGATAATAAAAAGAGTAGTATTGTTATTTCTCTTGATGACTATTATCACACTACTCCATCCATAAGAAATTATAATCGAAAAAAACAAGGTATAGAGTCTGTTGGTATTAATGAAATAGATTGGGATTATTTAAAAAAGATTTATGAAAATTTTAAAAATAGAAAAGAAATTAATTTTAAAAGAGTTCATAGATTTATTGATTCCATAGAACATAATATCATTGACAGTGAAGATATTAATTTAATTATTTTCGAAGGATTATATGCCAATTATTTAAGAAAGTTTTATTCAGATAATTTCTCTATTTTTCTTGATGGAACACCTCAACAAACATTAGAATTTAGAAAGATTCGTCAAAAAGAAGATGAAGATAATAAGTTTAGACTTGGTGTAGTACAAAAGGAGTTTAATGTAGTCGTTCAGTTAAAACGCTACGCAGACTTAATTTTAGAATTTAAGGAGAACTAATGGCAGAAACATATCTTACAGGATGTCAGCATTATTCTCACTATAATATAATCGGATATTGTGATCGCCCATTTGAAGGCATTATACCAATGAATGCCACTATGATTAAAAAGCATAATGATAGAGTAACAGATGACGACACTGTTTATAATTTTGGAGACTTTGCTTTTTATAGTAAGAATGCAAATGGTAATGGTTCAATTATTAATCCAAAAGATATAATTAAACAGTTGAAAGGCTATCAGATTTTCATTGAAGGAAATCATGATCGTCATGGAAGAAACAAACTTAATACTAAGAACGAACAGATTATTATAAATCAACATGGATTACGAATACAGTTGTTGCACGACCCATTATATGCTAGAATAGATTATGATTTGATTTTACACAGTCATGTTCATAAGGCTTGGAAAATAAAAGAATTGCATTATTGTGGTCAGACAAGGTTGATGATAAACGTCGGCGTGGATGTGAACAATTTTATGCCAGTTCGCTTAGATGAAGTGTTGTCTATATATTATAAGTGGAAGAAGCAAAGAGAAAAAATTAACAGATGGGCAATCCCAGAAATCATAACAGAAATGAATAAAAATTATGGAAATTAAAGTATTTAGTGAAAGAGAAATTCAAGATTTTAAAACAGATAAAAAACATATTGTTATTTCTGTTCAAGACCCAAAATATGATTTCGTTAAGCTTCCAGATCAAGATTCACGAATTGGATGGATAGGATTAAATTTTTTTGATCTAGATCAAAAATTGGGAGATTATATTATATTTTCTCAAGCAGACGCAAAAAGTATTTTAACATTTGTTGAAGCATATAAAGATAAGGTTGATTTAATTTGTGTAAATTGTGTTGCAGGTATTTCTCGAAGTGCCGGCATAGCTGGAGCATTAAGTAAGATTTATAATAAAGATGATTCTTACTTTTTTAAACATTATCTTCCAAACAATTTAGTTTACTCAACAATATTAGGGGAGTTTTATGAATAAATTAACTAAAAAACAGATTCAAAATTATATAATGGATTATCTTCACAATAGAATTCCAGATTTCACAATTAAAGGCAAGATGTTTACATGCCCTAATTGTAAAGAGATATCAGCCAATATATTTCCCCCTGAAACAAAGCAAGTTCATTGCTTTTCTCCTGAATGTGGAAAGCTAGGGGATATATTTACACTATCAAGAAAACTTGACTTTGATAATAATGACGATATTCCTGATGAAGATATTGCAAAATTTTTAATTGATGAATTCTCTATTAAAACAAATGATCGCACTGAACAACTCTTTGAACAATTCATAGAATGGGGTTGGGATTTAGTTCCTGTAGAGAAAAATAGTAAGGAATCTTGGATAGAAGAAAATTGGCAGAATAAATCACATAAGGATATTAAAGAATGGAAAACATATCTTGATAATGGTTTAAATATAGGTGTTAAAGGTGGTAAAATGAGTAACACTTTAATCATTGATTTAGATTTAGTTCCTTCTGATCTCAAGAAGAAAATATATAAAGGAAATGCAAGTCAAACAGAAATAGAAGAAGCGATAAGAATAAAGAATGAAAAATTAGAAATAGTTAAATCTTGGAATATTTTTGACTTCGAAACTGTTGTACAAGACACATTCGGAGGAGCGCATTTATTTTATAGAAATAATACTGATATAGTAAAATGTGCATTTGATTATAAAGATATTCATATTGATATTCAAAGTGATGGAGGACAAGCTGTAATAGAGCCTAGTATTGTAGGAGGATATCCAAGAACAATAACAGGAACAGAAATAAAAGAAATAGACGACACATTAAAAGATTTTATCTTTAATAGTACAAATAATAGAGGAAAGAAAGAAGAACAAAAAGAAATAGTATTAAATAAAGATGGATTAGATGACAATCTTATGAAAGGATTGGATGGATGCTGTAACACAAAATTTACACAAGTTGGGGGCATATTTAGAAAATTTATGACAGTAAAGCAAACTGAACAAGCATTAAATATTGCCAATAAACATTTATTAGATGACCCTATGAATACTAAGTCTATGAAATTAATGTGTAAATCTATTGAAAAATATCATCAAGCAGATATTAATGTTATTAATGAAGGAATATTATCTCATATGAAGATCGTTCAAGAATCATCGCTTAATGATTTGAAAGAATGTCTTGGATATGAGAAAAAAGATTTACTTACATCTTTACGATTCTTATGTGATGAAGGAAAAATATATAAAATTAAAACAAATGTTTATAGGTTCGTTGAAGATGTTGTTTGGAGAACAGACTTTGTTAGTTTAGTAAAGCCATATGCATTTTCAATGCCATATCTTGAAGATTATGCAACTTTCAATAATGGGTCTCTAATTGTTATTGGTTCGAAAACAGGTCAGGGAAAATCACATATTGCAGTGAATATAATTGAACAATTTGTTAAACAAGGAATAACACCAAGATTAATTTCAACTGAATCTGATAGTGGAGCTGGGGAAATTGCGTTAGCCAGAGGTTTAAAAGAAGGTGATTTTGAATTTCATCAAACATCAAATCCTACAGCAGTTAAATTTTCTGATAATGAAATTAGAATAATTGATTGGCTTCGTGCCCCGAATTCTGAATTTTTTAAATTAGATTCTATTTATCAAAACATAGCAGAACAATTAACAGATCATGGAGGATTAACAATTGTATTTGCTCAATTAAGAAAAGAAGACAACAAATTCTATGCTGAAGATATGGTAGAACAATTCGCATGTTTCGTTGGAAAATTTGGATATCCAACTAAGAATGGTAATGTAGATAATAAACATCCATATATTAAGTCAGAAAAGATTAGAAGACCCAAAAATGGATTACAATATCAAACAATTCCATTGTTATATAATCATGACGATAAATCATTAATTTTAAATAAAAGAGAGCAATAATGAAACTTAAAATATCAGATGTAGAAAAAGTTTTGAATTATAAAATTAAAAAGAATTTTAAATCAATAGGTTTTGATACTGCTCAGACTACCGGCATTGCTATTCTGGAGTCTAATGATAAAACAATAGATGTAGACTATTTAGTGTTATCATTTAAGACAAAAAATACTAAAGAGATATATCATTCAATGATTAAGACGTTTGAAAAATTAATAGATGAAGATATGTACGCTATCATAGAACAAGTGTTCGTTGGTTTTAATAGAGCAGGAAGCGTAGAGTTGGCACGTTACGGCAGTTTTGCCATTGCCGAATGCGTTAAGAAAGGTATTGATTTTGATTTAATTAGTGCTGTATCCGCTAGATCAAAATTTAAAATTGATACACGACGATGCGGAAAAGGGAAAACAAAACAAGCAATAGGCATGTGGGTTGAAGAAAATTTGAATTTGAAATTTGAAGATGATAACATTAATGACGCATTGATATTGGCATTGATTGGATTATGTGAAGACATTGACTTGACACCTAAGAAAAAAACTAAGAAGAAAAGGAAGAAAAATGAGACCAAAAAATGAGTTCAATCAATTTGACGAAGTAAAGATAGTCGCTAAAAATAAAAATGGAATTATTCTTGAATATGCTTATGTGGAAGCAAATGATATGTATAATTATTTAGTTGACTGTGAAGACGAGATATTAACATTAAGAGAAAATGAATTAAGGAAAGTTTAATGAAAGATTGGGAACAATTAGAAGAATTTATACTTAGTCATATTCAAGAAATAGACCCAAGAGCTAGACGCACTCCAGGTTCTGGGAATGGAAATTTAAAAGGCGATATTACAACAACTTGTGGACTTAAAATCGAAGCGAAGGACAATCAAAGTTTAAAGAATGCTTATAAAGAAGAAGATATGAAGAAAATTATTGAAGAAGTTCCTCTTCATTCACAAGATGTTCCAATTTTAATCACAAGAAATAAAAGTAAAAAAATTCGTGTACATATTGAATTCGAAGATTTTTGGGAAATATATAAAAGGAGCGTTGAGAATGAATGAGAGAAGACAAAAATTAATGAACACAATGAAGAGTTTTAACAAAAAGAATAAAACAGAAGTCTTTACTTTAGCTAGTGAATTAAAGACAACTGAAGTATTACCTTCAGGCATTAAAACAATAGATAAGTTTATTGGCGGTGGATTTAAACCAGGTGGTCATACAATTATCTGGGGAAGATATTCTGTTGGCAAGACAGCATTAGCATTAATGACCATAGCAAATGCTCAAAGAGAAGGAAAGTTGGTTTGTTATGTTAATACTGAAAAACCAATTGACCCTGAACGATTTAAGTTCTTTGGAATTAATTTAGAAGAGATGGTATATATTGAGGCGCCAGAGAACGCAGAACAAGCATTAGAAGCCATGAGAACGCTATGTAAGGATAAAGTTATTGATTTATTTATTATTGATTCAACAAATGGCTTATGCCCAAAGAGTGTACAAGAAACAGCCAAGGGTGCAGAGAGAGGTTTAGAAAAGAATAATGTGGCATCATTACCTAAAACATTATCTAATTTTTATAATGTTGTAAATGCTTATGTATTTAGATCAAAGGCAGTAGTATTATGGATTGGACAAGCTAGAACAAAGGGTATTGGTAGTTTCTTTGCTCATTTAGGTTTGACAGGCGGGAATGCACAGGAATTCTATGCATATCAAATTATGTCTGTTCGTCGTGGAGAAAAGACAAATAATCCAGTTAAAAAATTTAAAGTATATTTTATTGACCCAGAAGGAAAGATTAGATTTTCAACAAAAACAGAAGATATAGGATTTGATACTGTTTTTAAATTAACTAAAACAAATTCAGCTAAATCCGCAAAAGAGAATAGTGAAATACATGTACCTTTTCTTTATGAAAAAGGATTTGTTGATGAAGTTATAGAAGATGATAATGTTCCTATTAAAATTGACCCAATGTGTGATGATCAAGAAAAAGAAATGATTAAAGAATATTTAATAGAAAAAGGATTGATGAAGAAATTTTCAATTAATGATAAATCTATTGAAGTTATAACTGAACAAGCTATATATTCTGAAGAGCTTGACAAAGACACTTCTGATATGTTAAACTTAGAGCAAGAACCAGAAATAAAGAAAACCATAGATGATGTTCCTGTTAAAAAGAAAAGAGGAAGACCTAAGAAGGAAAAATCATGATGAACAGTTTTTGTTCTAAATGTCAAAAAATAACGCATAATTCATCACATAGCGAAGAAACACAAGAATTTAGTTTATTTAAAAAA
>Ga0307928_10000760_pt1 | contig 24318 bp, 36 predicted proteins | sample AceLakmetagen232_FD_201815 | JGI IMG/M metagenome (GOLD analysis project Ga0307928, IMG submission 201815) | Saline water microbial communities from Ace Lake, Antarctica - #232 | ecosystem: Environmental > Aquatic > Non-marine Saline and Alkaline > Saline | place: Antarctica: Ace Lake... | reverse complement strand
CCATTTTTTGTGGATTGTTCCTGCAGAATTCATTACGTGGATACTAATTTATTTAGCATTACGTGGATACTAATTTATTTAGTATTCATAATTGTTAGTTTTTGGATGATAGAAGAAGATGACTAAAAAAAAGTAAGAAAAAAAAAGGGATACCGAAAACAACACCACTAAGTATTGAAAGTATTACTTAGTATATAAAAATTATCTGTGGAGGAATTAAGATGGTGAAAAAGAGAGATTTAAGCGGAAAGAGTGATGCTTATTTGTTGAAGCGTTTTTCTGAGTTGGAATTGTGTAATAAGGATTTTTTTGTGTTCTTAATTGTTTTATTTATTATTTTGGTGTTGGGATACTGGATAGGATACGTGTTTGCAGTATTGCTTTGGGTGTTTTGGATTGTTATGATGATGTTAAGCGAAAACCCAGAATACTTACTTATTAGGAAAGAATTGGTAAAGAGGGGATTACTATGAAAACATTCATCGTGATTCCTGCTCATAACGAAGAAGAAAACATTAGCAATGTTTTAAGCGAAGTTAAAAAGTATTGCGAAAACATAATTGTGGTTGATGATGGAAGCACAGACAACACTTACGTTATAGCTAAGAGTCAAGGAGTGCATATGGTGAGGCACGTGATTAATTTGAAGAAGGGTTGTGCTTTGCGTAATGGTTGCGACAAAGCAATACAATTAGGTGCTGAAGTAATTATTGTGATGGACAGTGACGGCCAACACAGCCCAGAAGACCTTCCTTTATTCTTCGAAAAAATCAAAAATAATGATATAGTATTTGGTAGCAGAAAGCCTAGCAAAGAGATGCCTTTACTTTTAAAGTTCGGCAATACTTTCTTAAGTAAAATTGTGCAGTATTTTTTTAAAATCAAAATTTGTGATACGCAGTCAGGTTTCAGAGCATTCACTAATTATACCTATGGAGTGATCAGGTGGAGCGCTAATGATTACAGTGCAGAAACAGAAATGCTAGTACGCGCAGGAAAACATAATTTGAAGTACGCTGAAGTTAGTATTCAAACAATTTATAAAGATAACTATAAAGGAACAACTGTTATTGACGGACTCAAAATATTAACCAACATACTATGGTGGAAGGTGACAAAAAAATGAATATGATTGAGTCTTGCAGTTACGGAGTGGTGTAACATTGAGGGTTTTGTTTTTTGTGTCTCACTTTTTTCCTCACAGGGGTGGCTTGATTAATTATGTGTATTACTTAAGCCAAGAACTGAGGAGTTCGGGTCATGAAGTAGTAGTAGTCACTAACAACACTCATAAGACTAAAGTTGTTGAGGTTATTAACGGAATCACTGTGTTCAGGGTTGATTGTAAGAATTACTTGAACGGTAACTTTCCCTGGCCTTTGAAGGATAGTTTTGATTTGTTAAGCGAGCACTGGAACGCTGACTTGGTAATTACTAACACACGTTTTTATTTGTTGAACTTGTTTGGTTTGCGATGGGCTAAAAAACAAGGCATACCAACACTGCACGTGGAGCATGGAACGTGTCACAGCGCGCTAAAAAATCCTTTAGTGAGCCTGATTAACAGGTTGGTGGATCATACGCTTGGCTGGTACGTGATTAAGAATAGTGATTATGTTGCGGGAGTGTCAATTGCGGCAACAAAGTTCATGAAGCATTTGCGTAAAAGAAAAGATTTTGTGGTGTTGCCTAATAGTGTTAACACACAATTTTTTTCACAAAAAACTAGTTACGAAATTAAAGGTTTGCCAGTACTAACATTCATAGGAAGACTAGTGTACGGTAAAGGAGTACAAGACCTAATCCTCGCAGTTAAAGACTTGCCACTAAAATTGTTAGTTATAGGCATTGGAGATTACGAGAACAAATTAAGAAGACTAGCAGGTAGTAATGTTAGCTTCTTAGGAACAAAAAACTCGCAAGAAATAAAAGACATACTTCACAAAACAACTTTACTGATTAACCCTTCATACTCTGAAGGCCTACCAACCTGCGTGCTAGAAGCAGGAAGTTGCGGAGTGCCCGTAATAGCTACTGATGTTGGTGGAACCAAAGAAATACTCGGTGAGTTTCCGGTATCATTAGTCCAGCCAAAGAACATTGAGGAGTTGCGCAAAACTATCCAGTACTGGCTACAATACCCCACACTAAGAAAACAATACGGACAAAGCTTAAGAAACAAAATCGTTAACGAGTATGACTGGCACGAAACCACACAAAAACTTTTAAAAATAACAAAATGGTAAAGATTGCGATTGTTGGAAGTAGAGAAGGATTTAGTGAGAAACAAGTTCATACTACTTTGTGGATGCTGACTACCCATTTGACAACTAGTGGGACAATAATAGATGGAATAATCAGTGGCGGGGCAAGAGGAGTGGACAAGTTTGCTGAAAGTTTTGCAAAAAAGTTCGGTTGTAACCTAGAAATAATAAGGCCGATAAATCCTTCAATTAAGAAAGATTATATTCTTAGAAATATTAAGATAGTAGACAAGGCAGATTTTGTCATAGCATTCTGGGATGGAAAAAGCAAAGGAACAAAGTCTGTTATAGATTATTGTCAGAAGAAAGATAAAAACTTAAAGGTGATACGGTGAGGGTTTTGTTTGTGATTGGTGCTTTGTATGCGGGTGGTGCTGAGAGGCAGTTGGCTAAACTAATGAAGGAGTTAAACAAGGAACGTTTTGAGGTAGAGATTGCTAGCTTCTACGGCACAGGAAGCGTAGGGCGTGACTTGGAACTTGCTGGTTTCCATGTTCACTACTTCAATCCTGAAGTAGATATATTCAATACTAATGTGAAGGAAGGGCTTCTGGCAACCATTAAAAGCTTTTTTGAGTTGCGCAAACTAATCAAAAAGTTTAAACCAATGATAGTTCATTCTTACCTTCCTTACGCTAACCTTATTTCTCGTTTTGCAGTAATAGGAAGCCACTCAAAAAATATTAGTTCAATAAGAGTTAAAGAGATAGGTTTCAGCTGGCATAACATCGCGGACCGATTAACCAGGTTCTTAGTCAAGCATTACACAACCAACAGTTACACTGTGAAGGACTTCATCCACAAAAAATGTAAGATTTCCCTAAACAAAATTAGTGTAATTCGCAACGGATTAAACGTTAAAGACTTCATTCCAGGATTGAGCAAGTTTAGTGCTAAAAGCTTGTACGGCTTACAGTCAAAGAAAGTTGTGAGTATGATCGCTAACTTGAGAGATCAGAAAGATCACGAGACACTGATTGACGCGATCAGTTTATTAAATAATCCTGGCATTACTTGTTTACTTATTGGTGGTGGTGCGAATAAGGAAAGTTTAATGAGTTACGCAAAATGTAATAAGAATATTGTTTTCTGTGGAGAACGGAAAGACATTCCTGAATTGTTAAACGCTACTGATGTATTCGTATTGTCAACTTTTTATGAAGGATCACCAAACGTGTTAATGGAGGCAATGGCCGCGCAAGTGCCGGTAGTGGCTAGTGACATTCCTGAAATAAACGAGTTCCTAGAACATAATGTTGATGCGTTACTCGTACAAAGAGATAGTAACGCGATGGCCAAAGCAATAAAGAATGTGCTAGAAGATTCCGCGCTAAGAACCAAACTTGTGCGTAACAGTTTTTCAAAAGTACAACTTTTATTCAACATACAACAAACGACCAAAAAAACTCAAGAATTATATGTTCAAACTATTCTTTAATAAGTATTTTTTTTCTCTTTTTGTCAGTTTATTTCCTGTTTTTTTTGCTTTCATAAACTTCCAACCAGCAGGCAGCACAGCAAGCGCGGGATCGCCACTATAAAAACCTTCAATTTTCTTCTCCTTATTCAAAATAACAAAGTAATCTTTAAAGCCATACGATGCCATTGCCAGTCTACGCTTCATTTTCGTATTTTAGTTTTCCACTGAAAAGCTTATCATAACATTTTCGGTGATACCTACCCATAACTTTCAAAGAATACCCTGATAAGCTTTTGTTAGGAGTTTTTTCCATAACCATAATTCTAACATCCTTCTTCTTAAAAATGTCTCCGCACTCATCGCAATTAGTTAGTTTAGCGCCTCTTTTTATCTTAATAACCTTTTCCACCAATTTTTTTCACCTTATTATTTTGTTCAACTGTTTCTCACCAAAAAATTCTGTTTTTTTCAAATCAACATTATCCATTATATCCATATACCTATTTCGTATAGTGACTTCAGTCACACCAATCACATCAGCTATACCTATCTGAGTAATCCGGATTCCCAACTGTAAAGTAGCCAAATAAATACACGCAGCAGTAAGCCCTAAAGGACTCTTCCCAGTGACCAATCCTTCTCGTTCACTCATCATCAATATTTCATTAGCCCTAGTACTAACTTGCTGGCTTAAACCCAGCTGTGATACGTACTTGTCTATGTAATTATCTGTGCTTGGAGGTCCGGGCTTAACATCTAACCTTCTGCATAAGTACAAGTAAGTTTTTCCTAATTTCTTTTTTGGTGTTTGGCTTGCTTGACTAATTTCCAGAAGGCTGATGGGTAAATTATTTAGTCTTATCGCTAAGTACAACGCGGCACTTGTAACATCTTCAATATTTCTACCTTTCACCAAGTTATTTCTAACTGCTAAAGTATACAGTTTTGCAGCTTCTTCTTCAACACTTCGAGGAATGTTCATAAAGCTTGTCAGTCTTTTCAGTTGTAATAATGCGATGTTAAGATTTATTTCTATTGCTTTACTGCTTCTTAACTGCCACATTCTTAACCTTTTTATTTTGAAAGCATCTTTTCTTTTCAAGTTTGCCAGATCCTTTATGTTTCCTATGTTGGTTGTCAATCCTCTGTCACTATTAGCGTAAGTAATTGGCGTTCCGTTACTTCTTTTCACTCCGCTAACTTCGCCATTGTACTCGTTCCATTCTCTGCCAAACTCGATACTTTTCTCTTCAAGAACCAAACCGCACTTTCTACAAGTAACTTCCTTATTATTAGGGTCTTCATACAGTTCTGTACTTCCGCATTCTGGGCACTTCAATTTTTTTTTTTCACCTCAAACTTTCTTTTTTAAATGAGTGCAGTTTATACCCGGTAAAATTCCAAGCAGCACCAGTTAGTATTCCACAACAAGCACTAAACATGTACCATAAACCTGCTAGTTCTGTAAGCAACGCGATTGTCGTAATATTTATTAAAGCGCCAATAATGCTTATTATTAGGAAACTTGTTCCCTGTCTTACCAACTTTTTTTCTTTATTTTTAAAAGTCCACCATTTATTCCCCAAAAATGACAAAGCCATACCAACACTGATACCGATAACAACAGATAGCATATACCATAAATGAACCCACTCAGTTAACGAATAAGCAATACATAACTTTACCAGACCAGCAGTACCACCAATAATTACGAACTTACTCACTTGACTTACTAACTTATTCATTTTTCACAACTTCTCTTTTTTTTTTATTGCAGGAAAGCAAACATCAATTCTACAATTAATACAATAATTAGAGCTGTCAGTCATGTAAACTCTAGCACTGCACTTTCTGCATAAATGTTTTTTCGGCCAGTAATGCCACATAGTATTCTTCAGTAAGCGTAAAGCTTTTTGTACATCTTCAACGAAAACCGTATCGAACCTGCTAGTCTTATCATTCCACTTCCGATCAATCTTACCCTCACTTAAAACTTCCATCATCGCACATTATTATACCAGTACGCAAAAAATAGGCTATCTAACTCGCTAACCGTCAGAGTACTCCAGTCACGCTTACTCAAGTAAGACGCTAAGCTTTTAATGTTATGATAAGCCCACTTATTAAAAAGTCCAAAATCACCAGTAAACCTCATTTTTTTTCACCTCGATTATTTTATTATTGCTTTTAATGTATTAATTATTGAATCGATATTTCTAAAGTCTTTACAACCAAATTTTTCCAGGGTTTTCCTTGCTATTTCCAAATCACCAACTTTTTCTTCCAAAACTTGCACGAACTCATCAGTTCCTCCACTGCCACCTTTTTTTCTTGTACTTAATGTTTTTAGGGTGCTAACCATTTTTTTGATTTTTTGTTCGATTTTTACTATTATTGTTATTGGTTTGTTTGCGAAGTATGATGTGCTGAAGTTGATTGTTGAATCGAACCTGTAGGGATCTTTTTCGGTTGATAGGCTAGGCTCGATAGTTTTAATGATTTTTGTCACAAAAAAATCCTGATTAACAAATAATTCGTACTCTTCTCCTTCTAAGTCTAGCATTGTCGCAGTCCATCCTTCACTATCTTTTTGCAGGCTCTGAAAGTCTCCATGATCTTTGACTGATAAGTAAGCACCAAAAGTGTCACTACTGCTTAAAGCGGTAATTGTTGTAATTAATAGAAAAATAAAACTTAACCCTGCAATTGCCAAAAACTTTTTATTCACAACCATTCTTCTCTTTTTTACCTATTTTCAGTGTATTCTATCATTCCACAAACCATTATTAGTATCATTAGTGCGCTGAGCAATTCAAGAAATAAATTGGAAGAGTCATCGCTTGCTAAATAGTCTTTATCTTCTTGATTAATCAATTCCATATTGTTCTTTATATTTCTTTAATATTATCTTCCCTTTCATCTTCCTTTCCTCGTTTGTTTATTTCGTTTTTTATATGACACAAGACCAAAATTAGTATTGCTACAATGTTCCAGTAAGAATGTGTAAACAAAAAAAGTCCTGTGAATATTAGTAATCCTATAATAATCAACAATTCAAACTTATTTGTTCTTTCTTTCATTTTTTTTTGTTTTTTTGTTCTATGGTTTTTTGTACTAGTCTTGATAGGTTGATGCTGTTGTCACTTATCCATTTTGCTTGTTTTTTTGTGATTGTGATGGTTTTTTTTACGTATTCCATTTTCCTTACAATACCGATAATGCGTATTAGTATATAAACCTTCCGATAATAATAGCACTGGTCACTGGACACGCACACGCACAATATATAAACAAGCACACCATACCCATAACTATCAGACCAAAAAGAACCCAGTTCAAAGGGTTTTTTTAATTGAAACAAAAAGCGAAAAGCGAGGTCAAACAACATGAAACCTGAAACAAAACTAAGAGCAGGCCCTATAAGCCTGGCAATATGGAACAACGAAGTCAAAACCAAAGATGGTGAAACCCGAAGCTTTAAAACAATAAGCCTTGAAAGAAGTTACAAAGACAAAAACGACGCGTGGCAAAAAACGAGCAACTTAAGAATAATGGACTTGCCAAAGGCAGTACTCCTTCTGAACAAAGCCTTCGAAAAACTAAGCCTGACAAACGAAACTACCGCTGAAGAGGATACACCAATTCCTGAAGAGGCAATAAAAAATGAGTAAAACCACAACTTTTCAAGACGTTCCAGGACTAGGACCTGCAAGCATAGAAAAACTAGAAGAAGCCGGGTACACCACAGTACTAAGCGTAGCAGTCGCAAGCCTTGGACAAATAGTAACAACCACCGGAATAACAGAAAAAACCGCCAGAAAAATAATTCAGCACTGCAGAGACAATAGCGGAATGACATTCATAACAGCAACCCAAGCCCTAGAAAAAAGAGAACAAGTACAACGCATCAGCACAGGAAGCCAAAACTTCGACAAGTTAATGGGTGGAGGATTCGAAACAGGAAGCATCGTCGAATGCTACGGCGAGTTTGGCTCGTCAAAAACACAAATTGCGCACTTGCTAGCAGTAAATTGTCAAAAAGACGATCCTACCGCGATAGCCATCTATATTGACAGCGAAGGAAGCTTCAGGCCAGAACGAATCAAACAATTCGCGAAAGGAGCCGGGCTAGATCCAGAAAAAGTTCTAGAAAACATTCGTGTGGCAAAAGCATACAACACAGATCACCAAATGCTCCTGGCCGAACAAATTACTGAACTGATCGATAAAGAACAATTGAACGCAAAACTTGTAGTGATCGACTCCCTAACCGCACACTTCAGGTCAGAATATATTGGTCGAGGCACGCTTGCCGAACGGCAACAAAAGCTGAACAGGCACTTAAGTGCTTTAGGTAAACTGGCTGATATGAAGAATTTGTGCATTTACGTAACAAACCAGGTGATGGTAGATCCTGCACAGTTCTTCGGCGACCCAACGAAAAGTGTCGGAGGCCACATACTCGCACACAAAAGCACCTTTAGGGTTTATTTGCGTAAAGGGAAGAAGGGTAGTAGGGTGGCTAAGCTGGTTGACGCGCCAAACTTGCCAGACGGCGAGATTAATTTTATGGTGTTGGAGGGTGGCTTGGAAGATTTGTGATCGGGAGTTGTCTTCCTTAAATTATTTAAAAGAGGAGTGCTTTAGTATTGTTTGTGCCTTCTCTCTCTTTTTTTTTGAGTGCCAACCCACAAAAAAAAGAGTTTTTTTTTATTTTTTTTTTATATGGCTTCGGTTGTTGCTTGTTTGATGATTCTTTTGTAGTTTTCTTTGGTTATTTGTATTTGGATTATTTGGTCGATGTTTGCAGGATTGCTTTTTTGGTATTTGTGGATTTTTTTTATTAGTTGTGCGCAAGGGATTTTTTTGTCTTTGAGTGTTATACTTATTTGATTGTTGTTTTGGTAGATGTTGTATACTTCTTTATGAGGGGTGTAGCTACTGAAGAGTGTTGTTATCGTGATTTGGCCGACTAACAATTTTTTTTTGGGTGTGGAAAGTTTTATATACTAATACTGTTTTCTAATAAACACTTACGCAACTGCTGTTGTATGAGTATTTTATTTTGTCATTCGTAAACACCCAAAAAAAAGAAGCCTCTTTTTTTTTCACAGCTAACCCCTTTGATAAAAAACATCTTCTTTGTTTGCGAATGACAAAACCTCTTTTTTATAGTGTGGTTTCGCATTGGCTGAACCATACTTTATACTTCTCTTCTACTCGTTTTCGTTCTAAGTACTCACTTTCCAATTTTAAATCTTTCGTCCGGTATACTCCTTTGTCATAGTCTTTTTTGTACTTTCTGCAAGCTTCACAAGTCTTAAAATCTCCAGTGTCCAACTTACTTCCACACCTACTACAATGGTCTGGTTTCATTCTTCTATTTTTGTATTCGCTTTTTCTTTCAAAAAGAAGTGCGCGCTAAGTATCACTAATAAGACGCCTAAGCAGCCTAGCAGTCTTCCATACATTAAGGAATGTGCTAACACAATATAACCTCCTATTGTAGCAAATAGTCCTAAGACTATGCTAGTTAATCCTTTGTTTGCGTTTTCCATTTTTTTTTTGTTCCTCCGATTATGTTTTTTTTGTTTTGCCGTAATCATACATTGCTCTAACTAAAGCAGTTATTATATGGGAACACACTGGTAATTGTTTAATGTTTAGTGTTTGATTTGTGCAATCGCATGAAGCTAACAAAACCCTGTTCTTTATTTGTAATTTTACAGCGTGCATTTTTTTGCTGTTCGGGTCTTCAACGTTATAATAAATACTGGTGCTGGACTCGTCTGTACGTATTACTGATCCGCTCATGTATGCATCGAACGCGTTGCGAAAAACTTGGTACCGCTTCATCGTTTGGTTAGTCTTTCTATTCCTATCATCATTTGTGTTAAATGCATTTCTCGCTGTAAGTACTTATCGTAAAGTTTTCCCAATTCAACACCATACTTCTTTAGTTGCAACTTTTGAGCATTCACAGTTTTCAACTGCTTATTTAATTGCTCGAACTCTTTATTCATCTCTCCGTCCATGTCAGTGCTGCTTTCACTCATAAGTCCTGTTAACTGTTTTACTCCTTGAACAATATCTGTCTTTTCTGTAACTTCCGGTTTGTCTTTGAACTTGCTGAAAGGTTCTGACAAGTCAAGTGGTGGTATGGTGTTCGGCACTATTTCTTCAGTTAGTATTTCTTTTTGTAATTCTTGCTTGATCCTTGTTGCTTCTTGTGCTAGTCTTTTTTTCTTTTTGTTACTGATTGTTTTACTAATAAATATAATACCAATCAGTACTAGTCCTATTATTACGATTATCCATTCTTTGGCTAGATCGTATAGTGTGTTCCACTCCATTCTTCTTTTCCTCCGTTTTTACAAGTTTGGTTTTTCTTTTTCTTCAATAACTTTCTTTATGTGCTTTCGCATTTTTTGTTTATATCTATATATGTAAAATCCTCTTTGCCATTCCCATAATAACATAAAAATAAGCAAAGCTACAGTGAAGACTGCTATGTGATACTTATTACCTACAAGTAATGATGCAATTATTAATGCTAATGTTATATATACCCAGGTCAAATTCTTTCCTAATAAATTAATTATTTGTACTAAACTGCGAATGATACTTCGAAATTGCTTGAATGGCTCTGTGAGCAAATACCACCCGAATATCTTCAGTTTGAAAATGAATCCTCGAATTTTCTCTTTCACTTTTTCTTATACCTCCACATTCTTCTTATGTACTCAAACAATATCACTAATAGACCTATTATGATCAAACCTTTTACGATTAAGTAAACGCTCAAAGGTATTGTTATCTGCCAATAACTGCTCATTTGTAACTTTTTTGTAAGTATGCATCTTTTTTCTTTTGTAATAACATATCATATCCTGGTATGTATTTGATGTCTTTTGTTTCGTCACCCCATACTCCTTCAGGTGTGTGCTTGAATGTTATTATATCTCCAGTGTACACATCGACTTCGATGAAATATATTTCTTCTAAGTCAGTATGTTCATCCCAAAGTTTCACTCCGAAACTTCTCTTATGTGGCTTTCCTTCATATATTTGTTTTCTTCCTATTGGTGTGATGTTTATTTCTCCTTTTGGTATTTGTGGCACGTCTCCTATTTTGTGCTTTTGTAAAAAATGTAAAGTGTCATGTAACCTGATCATACACTCGATGTATGATAACTCATTTCTTGTAATTGTCGGTCCGGAAGTTAAATAAATAATCACTCCTCCTGCCGCGAGTATTAATACGCCGTGTGATATGCTTAACTTGTCGAACATGATTAATAAGACTGTTGCGGCAACAAAAATTCCTATAAGGAACTTTGTTGTTTGACCGAATTGTGTTAGTCCTCTTTTTGGTTTTTCACTTTCTGCATCGTACATTTCGTCATGTAATTCTTGCAGTACTTCATCTTTTTCGTAATCAACCATGGTTTTCAGAGTCCTTTTGCTTGTCCGACTTTTTCTATTACTACGTAGTTTACGTGTAGGGGTGTTCTTTGTTTTTGATTATACTCTTTGCAATTGAGTCTTATTGGTTCGACGCATCTGATTCTTGTTTCGTTTTCTGTGATTTTTTTGTTGGTGCAATATCCTTCTTGATTCCATAAGCATTTTTTGTTTATTACGGTTGTTGTTCCTCTGTCTTGTTCTATTAGCGCGAATGCTTTGCGTAATAATCTTAATAAGTATTCTACTGTTGGCGCGTATTTTTCTGTGAATCTTAATTCTATTTCGTCATTGTTCATTGCTTCTTTTGCTATCATGAAGAGGGCTTTTTCTGTGTTTAGTGTAGCGATGATGATTGGTTGTGGTGTTTCCATTTTTTTTGTGTTTAGTATTAGGGATGTGTGGTGTGTGTGTGTTTTTTGTTTTGGATTTCTTTTTTCGTGTTTATTTTTTGTTTATTTTTTTTGGTTGATTGTGTGTTGTTTGGTGTTGAAGTTTCCGATTAAGCGGTCGAAGTCTTTTTCGAGTTGGTTTTTGGATTTTTGTGGTGGTGTTTCTTCAATTTTTTTTTCTTCGTTTGTTTCTTGTTCTTTTTCTGGTTCTTCTTTTTTTGTTTCTTCAATTTCTTTGTTTTCTTCTTTTTCTCTTTCTAGTTTTTCTTTTTCGATTTCTTCTTTTTTTGTTTCTTCAATTTTTCTGTTTTCTTCTTCTAGTTCTTGGTTTTCTTGTTTTGTCAAAAATGGCTTTTTTTCTTTAGGCATCTTTTTACAACTGAAACATTGAGTTTCTGTATCTTCATCTTCGGGTTTGAGTTTTTTTCCGCAATATCTGCAGTTTTGTGGATTGTGGTTTGTTGTTTCGCAGATTTTTTGGTAGTTTTTTATTGCTTGAATTTTTGCTTTGATTATTTCGTTGTTTAGGGTGTCTTTTATGTCGATTATTTTCTTTTCTAGATTGAGACTTGTCTCTATTGCGAGGTCGAAACCGTATTCTAAACCCTCAATATCTGACGCCACCAACAAGTAGTCATTCTCATACTCGAGTACAGCCTCTAAGAACTCCTTATACTGCTTTGTCAGCATTAGTGAAAAAATATGCGAAGAAGTCACAGAATCCATGTATGGCTGCATTATTTTAACTAAGAAAATAAATTTATTACTGGGAAGCCCTATCTCCTCTAAAACAGCCTCCTCATACTTACTCAAAGTCTTATTCTGAATCACCATCTGAGTATTTAAAGACTTAAGAATACTATTATGCATAAATACAATATCATTCAATTCCTTACGAATCTTAATCTTTCCCATAAACAAACACCACCCTCACACGGGATTATCACCACTCATTTCCTCTTCATCACTATCAACACGACCTCTAGCCTTAGCAATCTCCTTAATAATATCCGTCTGCGTCCTAACACTCAACTTCATCTGCTCCCTAGCAATATTCAACTCCTGATAAGCACGATTCTTCGCAGCTTCATTACTTCTCAACAAACGCTCAGTATCATTCAAAGCCTCATTCAAATCTTTATACCTCCGACTCGCAGGCGTAGGACCATTATTAAAATCAGTATATATCCAGCAACGAGTACGTGATACTCCCCTCTCTAAAAAAGTTGTTTCATTCCAAGGATACGTCCTAACAATAAAACCATTATCATCCTGCTCCTCACCAATATCATACACTTGCTCAATTCTCTTCGACGGCTTAAAAATAAAGCGGACATACTTCTTTCCTTCACGCTTATTAACATACTCTTTACTATCAATAATTAGCGCGGCATTACCATCACCAAAATACGCCCAATGATCCCCATACTGCAATTCATCCGCCATTTTTTTTTCACAAACTTTTTAAAAACATCTCTTCAGCCTTATGAGCTGAAATAGTCACTTCACCTTCAGCCACAATACGAGGACGTTTAGGAACGTTCACTCTTAACTTGATCTCTATAGGTATTTCAAAAGGGTTATCTGTTTTTGGTATTTTCTTCATAACTTTAACTCCTTTAGTATTCCAATTGATTACAACAAAAAAGTTGAAATTCTTTCCGAACAATTTATCTTCCGCCATTTTAAGGGTAATTGGTAGGATCTCTCACAGCGTCACTTTCCGAATTAATTTCTTGCTGTTCTGAACTTGCAGTTTTATTCTTCCGTCCCCATATTCCGTAACAAATACCTGCAACAATGATGGCCGTGAATATTGCCAAGTTATTCTTCGACTTCTCTAAATTTTCCTTTTCCTTTTTAACTTTTGTCAACTCTTTACTATCATCTCTCGCGTCACGCAAACTATTACCACAAATCTCCTCTTTATTTTCGCACTCGCCAAGATCATTCTCGCAAGATACCGAACTATTTTCGAATGTATCTATATCATCTTTACAATTTTCCCAAGCAGTCTCATAATGATCCCACTCCTTTTCTGCCTGACCTAACTGCTTCAAATAAGTTTTCGACGAGTTAGTTTCTTTTGCAAAATCTCCACAAATCTTCAACATATCCATCAAGCCAACACTAATATTTCTATACCTGCCAACTTCTGTAGCGTCACCACAAATAGTGTTCAAATCAACCTCTTCATAAATTGTATGCGTAAACGTGACATCACTATGGCTTTCATTTTCGTCCCACCAAAAATGTCTTTCAAAACCGTTAGGCATTATCAGCCGAAAATCTCTTTCTCCTTGAAAATCAATACTAACTTCAAAACTTACAGGCACATACTCTATCTCCGCCAAAACTCCTGGCAAGCATAATAGTATAACCATTATGATTAACAATAATCTTTTAATCATTTTTTTGTTTCCTCCAAATCTCTTTTTTTTGTTGTCAAACACAAACATACAATTATCACACCTATTATACAACATAATAAATTACTGGTTTCTGAGTACATTAACCACTCAATTAACGAAACAATAATTATTATGATTCCGGCAACAACCTGCAAATAATAACCTTTTCTTACCATCATAATCTTTTAGGCAGGATACCCACTATTTCAATAGTGGGAGGAATGCCGTCCTCCTTTTTGTTGTTCTGCGAGAGGGAACATTTAGGACAAGGATATTTTTCAGTACACCAAGTTGTAGCTTCAATTACCTCACAAAAATACTTCCTTCCACAAACTCTTTTATCTTTACTCAAGTTTCAACACCTTCTTTAATCTGGTTAATTCTTCAATCCTTGCTCTACCAACTAAAACAAGCCTATCATAATAAGAAGTGTCTTCATCCTTCTGCATAGAATCTCTATGGTCTTCGTAATTTGCTAACATAACTGATAAATCTTTTAATCTTGTATTAAGATAATTTAAATAAATATCTTCAGAACTAATATTTCTTCCTTCTTCTGAAACCATGTTTGAACTTAATTTAGACATTATCTTCACCCACTATTTCATCAATATCTTTTCCACAAATTTTACAAAGAACTTTACCTTCATGAATATTCAAATCTTTTAAATGCTGTTCGATATGTCTAACAAATAAAGTATTTCTTCTATTATATGTATTAACAGAAATACCTTTAATGGATTTAAATAATTCAAGATAATATTCTAACAAACATTCTAATGCTTTCAAATAACCTACATCTTCTTGATTACCTAAAGCATTATTAACAGCACTAATTCTTTCATCAATGTCACAAATAACATCATCTAATTTAACCCATTTCACATTATCAGATTCAACAGGTTGTTGAGTCCATTCTTGTATTTCTTTTGTTGTCCTAATTTCCATTATTATTACCCCATTTATCAGAATATTTATTATCGCACAATTCCCAACAAGAATGATATAAATCTTTATTACCATTAGGATTTGTGAAATTGACTAAACCATATTTGTTTTGAGTGAGAAATTTACATCCATCATAACAAGCAGTGTTTTTTTCTAACCAAATATATTCAGAACAATAACCCTGATAACACTTTTCCAACATCATAGTTCCATCTCTTACTGCTAATTCAGTGGGGTCTATCATAAAACCTGAAATAAACCCAATCAATCCAATTAAAATTAAATAAAAAATAAAAATAAACTTTGTAGTTGTTATATCTGACATTTTAGAAACCTCCTAACTTTGTTTGTACAAAATCACCTATCTTCTGATTAGGACTTCCAAAGACACTATACTCAAATACGTCTTTTCCTTCTTGCTCTTGAATGTATCTTTTAACTGCTTCTTGTGAAACGTGTCCTGCACTTCCACAGTAATATCCTTTAGCCCACAAGTTAGGAAATCTTTTCCCATAGCTCCAGAGTAAATAAGGTAAGTGTTTAAAACATCTTCTTAGTTGAATACTGGTGTTTCCTTTCAACTGTTTAACAATCCTAAAAGGTGTGTGTTTCGGCTTTGCACCAACAAATAAGTGTATGTGGTCAGGCATCACTTCTAAAGCCAACATATCTAAATCAAGGTCTTCACACTGTCCCTGAATAATATCTTTAAGCACAGATACCACCTTTCCAGTTAAAACTTTTCTCCGATACTTCGGAATCCAAATTAAATGGTAATTGATATTGAACTTGCAATGAGAACCTGTCCTCACTGTTGCTATTTTTACATCTAAGTTGTACTTCTTTGGATTGAAGTGTTTGTATTCGTTTTTCATAATTATCACCTACTACTAAGGGATAATTATTTTCTTTTGTAGGTTGCACGTTGAACGAACCACACATTAAACTTTTTGGCTTTTTTGCCGAACAGTTTAAGTTAAGTGGTTTGTGTGTGCTAACCGTATTTTTTGTTTTTACCATTTTCTTTTGTTTTTTGGAAACTACCTACTTTAGTGGGTAGAGGGTTTCATTTTTAGTCTTTGCTTTTTGGTCTTTTATGTTGTGAATACGGAGGTAATGTTTTTCCTATGAATATTTCATTAAGTTCTGACCTTCTTCTTTTTCCATTAGTATCATAAATAATAAAGTGTTCAGTAGTATAAGCTAAACACTCATGCTTTCCCAAATCTTTAATTTGCGCAGCAACGTCCTTACTTAAATTATATTTACTAGCAATTTCGTTAGCATCAGCCGAGTTTTTAAAACAAATCAAGTGAGTACTATTACCTTTAATAATCTCCGGAAGCTCCTTAAAACTCTGAGTTATCAACAAAGTACCTATTCGTCTAGGTCTTCCCTCTCTAACACTTCTTATTAATAAATCATTAGCCCCAGTATTAATACCTTTTTTTGAAATATTATGCGCCTCATCAACCACAATCATTATCTCTGCCTGCTCAGCTAAAAAATCAGGATCTTCTCTCTGTTTTGAAAACAAGTCTCCTGCAAAATACCTAAAATATATAGCTAACAAATCTGTATACTGAGAAATAAACGACGAAACAAGAACAGGAATAACTCCCGCATGAACCATCGCAGTAAAAGGATTATAAACTTCTTCACTATTTTTTGATGTACTCCAAGGCAACTGACCTTTACTAGAAATATCAGTAATCCTCGAATCAAAAATCGTATTAAATTCTGCTTGAATTTTATTAGCAGAATTAGGAGGGACATTCTTCATTAAAGTCATTTCTTCAATAACGTTTTCTGCTTGTTCTTGAGTTTTACACAATAACAAATCATCTTTAATCTTTGTAAAATACTTACGACTATCTTTAAACGTAAAATATTCCTTATCATTATTTATAACTTCTCTAAAAGGTATAGTTATATCAAAACCAACATTACCCATATATAACTGTGCAGAATCATCATCTCTACTCAATGGATGAAAATACACACAAGGTAAAGGTAAAGGTTTTTCGTTCAAGCGTTTCAAAATATTAATTTGGTCTCTATCATCATTTGGCAAACACCAAGTTCCACTCTCCTTACTAGAATCGTTCAAAATACACATCTTATAATTAAATTCTGGCTTCCAAAAAAATTTTGAAACTAAAGAATGAGAACAATAAGAATTATGAACTATAATATCATTAGCCACAAAATTATGCATCCCACTACTAACTTCCATATCTTCAACTTTAAAATTTCCCTTTCTCTGCTCAATCTTATTTATTTTATCCCAATAAACATCCGCATTCGCAAGCTTTTTCAAAAAAGAATTATCATAACCCTTAATCATCTTTTTCAAAGTATTCATACAAATAGGAAAATTCATACTTCTCCTCTCAATCGAACCCACCATTTCCCAGCCTAACTGTTTATCAATCATCACCCAATCATCAGGTTTCACAACCTTCCACAAATCTTTAGGAATCAAATCACGATGATTATGCTGTTGATCTTTCAAACAAATTAAACCTTCTTTAATCTGTCGAACTTTAAATACTGGCTGATTCTTCAAAAAACTAAACAAAGGTTCAATATTAGTCTTATGTTGTATTCGCAAAATATAACGAGTCTTCCTATAAAAGACTTTGATAATCCTACAAAGAATTCCTAAACGAATAAACAAGTGCTGCAATTGTCTAGCAATAACCTTATTATCTGCGCTAATATCACACCAAACAATTCCGTCTCTTATAACAATACCTCCTTTTATCGAAAACCAACTAGATAAAAAGATCTTAATCTGGTCATCGCACAAAGTCATAATCTCATCAGGAATGAACTTTTTTTTTGAATCCAGCCCGTACACGCCGACCTTTTTTAAATATTGAATTAGCGAATGCTTCTTCTTACTAACAACCATTCTCTTTCTGATCAAATACAAGTTAGGATCAAACGCTTGCAAACTATTCTCAATATCTTTCTCAACAGTATGATCTCTGTACTTGTGAAGAAATCTTATATCTCTTTTAGCTAATCTTCCGCACCCTATCAAGTGTGCTAATAATTTAACACAATGAATTGGAATTTCCCTTTTCAGACCAAAATTATACTTCTTCGGAACAGCAATGTAATCACCCACAACTAAACTCTCTGCGGGAACCCAACCACTAACCTTGAGCAACGGGTGTTCTGGAGTTAACTTTATTGTACGACCCGTTCTTGTGGTAATCTCTAAAACTTTTTTCACAGTTCTTTTAAAATGTTCTTTTACTTTAGTTTTACGTATCTTAAAATTTTCGTCCAAATGAAAAGTTTTATTAGGCCGATCACTAATTTTTCTCCACCTGCCTAAACTATCGATAACAAAATCTTCATTCGTGTCTTGTAGTATACATTTTCCACTATTGCTAACTACGAAACCGTTAGCTATAAAATTGTGGTTATCTTTAACATTGACTATATCATAAACTTTTCTTTCACCTATGAGTTTTATTGACTTGATAACTCCCCCACTCAATATGCCTTTTGAGAATAGTCTTAGTATAGAAGAAGTATTGTGTTTTAAGTCTTTTAGTTTTTTGTAGGTGCCGTTCATTAGTAAGAATGGGTGGTCTTCTGTGGCTTTTATTTTTTGGCCATTTACTAGTTCTAGTTCGTATACTTTTGCTTTTTTTATGAACTCGCAACTTTCTGCTTTTTTTACTTCTAACTTTTTAGTTTGTGTATTGAAGCTGTATACGTGAAAATCTTTTTTTCCGATTAAATTTTTTATTGATATGCCTTCGGGGTATTTAAGTATGCTTCTGGGCATATCTATTAGTGTGTCTTCAGTTAAACATCCTTTCATTCCTACGATGAGTATTGATGGCATGTCTTCGCCGTTTGGGAAGCAGATAATTTCGTTCGCGTTAGTTACCATGAATGCTGCTTCTTTGATGTATACTGGTTTTGGTTTCTCTTCCAATCCTTGGAGTGTTCTTAATTGTTCATCTAATATTTTATCTGCGTGTTCAATTAAGCGTTCTGTGCTAATTTTTCTTCCGCCGCCTTTTTTTCTTTTTTTCGGATCTTTTCTTGTCCAGTATCCTACGCCGTTAGGTCCTGCTCTTGGTCCTGATAATCGTAGCATTTTGTTGTATGTGTCGTACTCGACGTAGTGGTCTCTGGGAATTTTTATTAGGTGTTGTCCGGTGTTTTCTAGAAGTCTTAATTCGTAACGGATTTTTTGTCCTGTTTCCCATCTTTCTTCTGGGGTGACGTCTATGCTTATGACTGTGAATCCTAGTCTTTTGAGTTCTGAGTATTTTGTTATGTGTTTTGGTTTTCCTTGTTCTATGAATTGTTCTCCTACGTAGAATCTGGTGTTTGGGAATTTGATGTTGTATAGGTGTCCTGTGGGTGTTAGCACTTGTTTATCGCCGTTGTATACTCTTGTTTTATGATCTTGTAAGTATTGTCTGGCGAATGAGTGTTTGAACTTTCTTTGTACTCTATCTCGGCTTCCTATGTTTCTGACCATGGTTTTTGGTTATTGTTCTGGTTCTTTTGGGTTTTCTGTTTCTTTGCAGATGTACCCTAGGACTATTTTGTCTTTGTCTTGGATATTATGTCTGATTAGTAGGTCTGGTGGTATGGTTATTCTTGCTTGTTTGTATTTTTGTTGTTTTTTTCTGACTGTGATGGTTACTGTTTTTATGTCTGCTGGGGCTATATTAAACATTACCATGGTGTTGTTGCTCTTTGTTAGTTATTGGTGTGTTGTTTCCTCTTTTTTAGAAACTGCCTCTATTTCTGTGCAATTCAGTATAAAAATCTTGACATTTATAAAGTTTAGGGTTAATTAGGGTTAATTAGGATTGATTATTATTAAACAGGATACAAAACCCTAAAATATAGTTTACCTTTAAATAAGCAAATCATTAATAACCCTTATTGGCACTTAAAAAACCATTATCATAGTAATCTAAAATTATAGGTCCAAAGATTACATAGTCGATGAAGCTTAGACAATGCTTAGGGCGAACACACATAGGACCTGACACCCATCATTTGGGTAACAAAAATAATTGCTAGTTCTAATTAACCACTACTTTTCAATAGTAGAACTTTTTTTAGAACAACAATTAATTACCCAAATAAGCACACAAATGTTTAGGCAGAGACACACAAAAAAAAAATATCCTAACAATAGGAGGAAAAAAACAAATGGCAGAAAAAGACAAAACAACCACGCTGGTAGTATTGGCAGTTGTTCTAGGAGTGGCCTATTTCCTACTTATGGGAAACCCATTCGAGAAACAAACAACACCAACACCAGTAATACCTGGAGGCGTGATCTGCGAAAGCTCAACCACACCAGACCTCGATATTAACGCGTATGATATTGACAATCCGGGAACAGCTTTAACAGAAGCAACAAACCTATACAGGAAAGTTGGAGAAACAGCTTGGAATTCTTTCACCCAAGGAACAGCAATAACCAACTTGGAACTCAACGAAGTTTATGAAGTTGTTCTAGGAATAAGCGCTTCAGATTTTGTAGATAATGCTTATGGTGAATACTTCAAAACAGACGCTATAGGTTGCAGAGAAGTAATCAGCATGGATAAAGGTGTACATAACGATGCGAGTGAAGATACACTAACAGCTACATTCTACAACAGAAACCACGATGCAAGCAACGAAAACTTCACAGCTGGACAAGTCAAAAACGTGTACTTGCACTTTGAAGCAGGAAGCGATACCATCTTTGGTAACAAGTTTATAGCATCAAGCGGGCTTTCAGATAACGGTAAGCACAGAGCTAAATACCCTAACGTGCTATGTATGAACTTGAACAAGACTTCAATGGACACACCTGATGCAGTAAGTTTCGAAGGAGAAGAACTTAACAAAATAAGTACACCTCAAAGACTTACTACAGGACAGTACGACACAAGCTTTTGCTATGAAGCACCAGTAATAACTGATATTGGTCAGGAAATAAAAGTCAGACTAGACGCTGACGATTCCAACGATGTCAATAGTGATAGCACAGCTTACCTTTACGCAGGAAATTTCTACATCGATGATGCAGGAGAACTTGCATGGGGAATTGAGACTGACGAAGGAGCAGTAGTTGGTACTGACACGTATGACAGCTTAACTATGGACTTCACAAGCTAAATACAATAAACTTTTTTTTCTTTTTTTTTTCCCTTTTTTTTTTCCCAACCAAACCAAATGGAGAATGACACTATATGGGTTTACTAAGAAACTTCGGAAACTTCACGATCAACAACAGTAAAGATAACTACTTTAAAATTATAGTTGTATTTTTACTATTCCTGCTTCTTAATTTTGATTATAAATTAGCACTAATTTATATCTTCATGATGTTTGGAGACTACATCTGGTACAAAAGTGATAACTTCATCAGCTTTCCAATCTTTAGAAAACAAAGTACAGGAATAATGCCTTACATTGAAGGACTAGCAGGACTAGGACTTTTCCTATTAATATCCACGTTTCTCGTTAGCACTTTTTCTCCTCAAATGTTAGGACAGGGAGTTATTGGCGGAGCACAATCAATATTTCACTTACTCGCCACGAGCACACCAATACTAGCAAACAGTGTGGTATTAACTTTTATTAGTTGGGGAATAATCGTTTGCATTATCGAAACAGTCTTTTTTAACGGAAGATTACTAGAAGGACTTAGTACTTACGCAGAACTCATAACAGGAAAAAAAGTAAGCCTAGATAAGTTCAGCCCACAATTAGTGATTGTGATACTGGTCGTAGCAGCACTCTTCACCTTGTTCCACATTACAGCTAAAGGATTATCAAGCTTACCATTACTCATCACTTTTGTTTTCTCAGTAATATCCTCAATCCTAGTATTAAGACATAAAGAACTGAAAGGAGCAATACTTCTTCACATGGCCACGAATAGCGCTGCAGTTGCGGCATCACAGGGGTGGTTCTAAGTAACATATTCCCGCCTACTGAAGTAGGGGGCTTTTCGGCAACGAAGCCTGTGTTACCAGACTTAGCAAAGTAGAACTTTGCTACGTTATTTCGGATGCAGAAACCCAACAATTTGCTCAGTTGTTGGCTCTTTCGTGGCACTGTAAACAGCTCTGAGGGATTTGGAGCAGTCAACCACATTGCGAAGCCGAAATAACATTGTTGAGAGCAACATTACCGCAAACATAAGCGGGGATTAAATCCGATAAATGTGTAAAAACAAAGTGTAAAAAAATGCAAAAAGTATATGTACAAAACAAGGATGGAGAACCTTTAATGCCCTGCACACCTGCAAAGGCAAAGCATTTGCTTAGAGATAAAAAGGCAGGAGTGATTCATCTGACACCTTTCACAATCCGTTTAAATTGGGATTGTGAGAACAACAAGCAAGAAATAATTGTGGGTTTGGATACTGGCGCGGTGAATGTTGGCTGTTCAGCAGTAAGCAATAACAAGTGTTTGTATGCTTCAGAAACTAAGCTAAGGATAGATATTAGTAAGAAGATGCAGAGAAGATCAAAGTACCGAAGAAATAGAAGAACAAGACTTTTGAGGTATAGACCTGCAAGGTTTGACAACAGGACACGACCTGAAGGGTGGCTTCCGCCTTCACTAAAATCAAAACTTGATTCGACGGTAAAAATTGTAAAGCAATTATCAGAAATCTTACCTATAAGTAAAGTTGTTGTGGAGATTGCTAAGTTTGACACCCAAAAACTGCAAAATCCAGAAATAAAAGGAAAAGAGTATCAAAAGGGTGTTAGTGAAGGTTATGATAATGTTAGGGCTTATGTGTTTGAAAGAGATAAATATACTTGTCAAATCTGCAAAAAGAAATTGGGAGTTTTACAGATTCATCACATCCTTCAGAGGAAAGATGGTGGTAGTGATAGACCGCAAAATATGGTGACGGTTCATAAAAGTTGTCATAAAGATTTCCATTTAGGATTGATAAAACACAAGTTTAGGAAGCCTAAAGAATACAAGATGGCAACACAAGTCACTATTCTAAAAGACTTTATAGTTGATGGCTTGAAAAAAGATTTTGATGTTGAAGTAACTTTTGGTCATATCACTAAGAGGAATAGGTTGAGGTTGAACTTGCCTAAAAGTCATTGTTTTGACGCAGTAGCAATATGTAATCCAAAAAAGATTGAAAGAATTAACAAGATATTTCAAAGGGTATGTATAACGCAGCGAAGGTATCAGATGACAAAAGGAATAAGAAGTGAAAAGAAACTTCCAAGTGGAAAAGTGTTTGGGTTCAACCAATGGGATAAAGTAAGACTGCAGGATGAACAGGTCGGGTTTATTAAAGGCAGAAGAACACGTGGTAATTTTGATATTTGTGACATTAATAAGAAGAATATTAATCATTCAATAAATTATACTAAACTTCAAAAGTTAAGTTCAAACAATGTAATGGAGGTACAGGCAATTCCCCCCACAGCTAAAGCAGTGGGTACCCTTGCCTAAGTTTATATGGATTTTTTTAGTTTCACAGCGTTTTCCACAACCATAGGCGTATCACTAATATTAATTATTGCTGTGGTCCTCGTTAATGGTGTGGCTTTATGGAAGAGTGCGAGACTAAAACATACTTACTGGTTTTGGATACTAATACTATCTAATAGTATGGGTGTACTTCCACTAATATACTTATTTTTAAAACGTAAACTAAAGGTGTGAAAACTATGAAGAAAACCATCAGAGTTAAAAAAAGAAGAAAAGACGGAATCGTACAAGCATACCATGAGGTTCCTGCTAACATCAAAAAACAAATAGTGAACGAAAAATTTGAAGAAATCGCCCGGCAACTAAAAAAGGTTGGCAGGTCAAGAATTCCAGAAATAGGAATGTTAAGAGTCAAAATCAAAAAAGCAAGACCAGCACGAATGGGAAAAAACCCTTTCACTGGAGAAATGATGCGTTTCAAAGCAAAGCCAAAAAGTCGTGTGGTAAAGTTTCGCGCATCAAAAGCTTTATCTGAAAAAATATGAAAATAACCAATTTTTTTTTGGGAGGTACAAAAAAATGAACAAAGCATTTTTGGTCTGCGTAATGGCAATCCTGATGTGTATGGGCTTGGCATCTGCAGCAACAACATTCAGTACACCAGGCGCGTCAGCCGTGTTATACGATGCGACGTACGCGGTGAACATAACCACTTCGGTGGCAAATATAGAAAACTGCTCATTCATCGCTACTAGTACTTTAACAGGTGATAGTCTCGCGACAACATGGGCGTTCAACGATAGTACTAATGATGGTGGAGTTAATGTAAATATAGACACCACAGCACTAGAAGATGGTAGTGACTGGATCTTTACGGGAACTTGCTATAACGGAACTAACGCAACAGAAGACGTACACACAATAACATCCAGAACTGGAGTTACTGTGGATAACACAAT
>Ga0307928_10000759_pt1 | contig 24334 bp, 41 predicted proteins | sample AceLakmetagen232_FD_201815 | JGI IMG/M metagenome (GOLD analysis project Ga0307928, IMG submission 201815) | Saline water microbial communities from Ace Lake, Antarctica - #232 | ecosystem: Environmental > Aquatic > Non-marine Saline and Alkaline > Saline | place: Antarctica: Ace Lake... | reverse complement strand
GAGACCGGCGAACGACCTCTTACCGATGAACGATACGCTGCGATTGTGAAGGCCATATTTGGGCTATACGACAAGCGGCACCAACAAATCCTTGCAGCGCAAGAGATGATTGCGCTGAAAGAGCATATGCCAGAAACGCACAGTCTCCGCGAGCCAGCGGCGGCGACAGTATAAGCAAAGGCGGACCGGTGATGAACCCTACAACAGAAGCCAAAGTCCACGAGCTAAAGCCTCACAATCTTGGGAAGAGTAGCGATACTCCGCGCACTTCACCGGTCTGCGCCCAGGGTTGTGGGGCTGATTCTTCGCTGGATAATCCGAAGCTCACGAAGCAGCAAAAGTGGCAGCATACCAAGGCCGGCGCAATGGCCTACCTCCTGGGCATTCTAACAACCGATGAAGTGGAGGTGCCCTAATGCCACGAGACCCACGAGTCAGTGAAGACGAAGGCCGCCGGATACTGGAGAAGCTGGAGGACTATGTTCTGCCCATGCTATTCCGGCTCGGCGGGACATACCAGTGGATGCAGCTACGCTGTCATGATTGCTATGCGCTGGACGGTGTGGGGCAAGTGCTACAGCGGCTTGCATACATGCACGGCGGGCTGGCGGAGTTGCTGGTATACGGGGAGCCGGAGAAGGACGGAACGCAGACCACTTTTGACTGGCAGGAGGCGGCGTAGATGCAGGCACACATTGACAGGCTGGAGCAGGTAGACGGGATGCTGAAGAGGACAGATAGTTTGCTTGTGGAGGTAGACCACCCCACCCATAGCCAGATAAGGGGCGAACACAAGCTCCGTGATGCCCGCCGGGTGCTCAGGCTGACCATCGACGACCTGTCGCTGGAAGATGGGAACGGGGACGCAGAGGTGGACATACACGCAGCAGAAGACCGGAGCTTATCCGAAGAAGTTGAGATGCTCGTGGCTGATCTCCGCGCCCTGAACCAACAGACTCGTTGCCGGTACTACGACCTGGCTGTCCGCATCATGCGGGAACTGGGGCATCCGTTCATAGCCGACGAGATTAAGCAATGCCTATACAACGAAGCCCGCAAGGAGGGCAGCAAATGAGCATCACACAGATAATTTGGATCGCCGGAATCGCATTCGTCATCCTGGGGGTATTGGCAGTCAGTGGCTGCATTCTCAGCAGCCAGCTTTCGCGGTCGTTGCGCCAGTCCGGCCGGGAGAACGCCCGGCTGCGGGCGCGGATGAGCCATGGCAGCATAATGGAGGCGCTGCGAGATGAGTAATGGAGACAGCACACTGCGCGATTCGCAGATGATTGAGTACGACCACCTGGAGGCTATCTATGCTGGCCTGCCTCGGGTGGGAATAGACCGTAGTCTGCATCGCCTGGCGCAAATGGAAAGCGAGATGGCTGAGCGTGAATTAGCCGAACGGGAGGAAAAGTTAGATGGACAAGCCAGAGAATATGCCAAAACCAAAACGCATTACCCGTCTTAAAGCCAGTAACTTTGGTGGACTACAGGAGATGGACATCAAGCTCGGCAAGCACACGTTGTTGACTGGAGCAAAGGGCGCGGGCAAGACCTCGGTGCTCGAGATGATACGCGGCATACTGACGGGTAAGGGCCTGCGGCCCTACCTGGTCGAGATCGGCAAAGACAAGGCCGTGCTGTTGCTCGAGTTGGACGACGGAACGACTGTTACGACCGTTAAGCGCACACTGAAACCACCCAGCAAAACAGCGTCGCTCTCCGTCGAAAAGGATGGCATGAAGCCGGCCAAACCCCAGAGCTATATTGACGCACTGCTGGGGGCGCACGCATCCAATCCGGTTGACTTCTTCAACCTCTCGGCCAAGGAGCAGGAAGCCGAACTCCTCGCGCTGACAGACATAAGTATGACCGAAAACGAATATGCCGAGTTGAGCGATGGTGCAATGCTTCAGGATGTGGACTATACGCAGCACCCCCTGGTCGTGCTGGCCGACATAGCGAAGGCCCTGTTTGACGAGCGGACCGTGGTCAACCGAGATGGGAAGCAGAAGCGTGGCGCTGCTGCGGAAGCCCTGGAAAGTATTCCCGATGACTTCGATGCTGAGGCTGTGCGGGAGGCTACGCTCGGCGACCTGGTTGACAAGCAGACGGCAGCACGACAGCAGAACAAAGACGTGGAGGAAACTCGCAATGAGTTGGAAAGCTTGCGAAAACAGATTGAGCTTGCTAAGCAGGAGCGCGAAGTTTTAGAGGAACAGGAGATCATACAGAGCAAGTGGCTCGAGGAGAACGCCGAGATAGACACTGCTGCCCTCGACCAGCAGATACACGACTTCCAGGAGCGGCAGGATCTACTGCGCATCTACGATGGCGCGAAGACCACCGAGGATGCTGTCACCCAACTGTCAAGCACCTCCGAGCAGCTCACCAACCTAATTGAAGCCGCTCGGGATAAGCCCGGCGAATTGCTCGCGGCCCTGGATGACCTGCCAGTGGAAGGCATGGGGGTTGATGCCGAGTATGGCGTCACCATAAACGGAGTGCCGATCGCTAGCCTCAGCGACGGCGAGAGCCTGGACCTGGCGATGGAGATCGCTCTGCGCTATGCGGGCGAATTACCCCTGCTGTTGGTGAACGGGCTGGAAGCACTTGATCCGGAGTCCGAAGCACAACTGCGCGAGAAGCTCATTGCCAGTGATTGTCAGTGCATAGTGACCAAGGTGAGCAAGGGCGAACTCGTGATCGAGGAGTGGGCAGAAAGGGATATCGAGATACCCGAGGAGGGTGAAGATGATGGCGACGAAGACGCTATACCAGAAGCTACTTGAGGTGCAGCAGGCCGCTACCGGACTGGCTAAGGACGCCACTAATCCCCACCATAAATACGAATACGTCAGTAGTAGCAACGTGCTGCGACATATTCGGACGGAGATGGACAAACAGGGCCTGCTGCTGGTGGTGGCGGTTACTGATTCCCGCCTGCACCTGGGCGTGGCTCAGTCAAAGAAGGCCAACTTGACCGAGCTTGACCTGCTATTCACTTGGGTCAATGGGGAGAATCCTGATGAGCGGCTGATTTGCCCCTGGTATGGTCAGGGCGTAGATACCGGTGAGCAGGCCGTCGGCAAAGCCCTTACCTACGCCGAGAAATACTTCCTGCTGAAGTTCTTCCACATCAGCACCGACGAGGACGATCCCGACCATGGCAATGGTCAAGACCAAGCTGCACGACCGGCTGCGGCCACGGGCCCCCGTGAAGCGCAACCGGTCTCCGGCAACGGCAAGACCTTCGGTGACAAGGGCGTGGAGTGGTTTGACCGGCTGCTTGCCAAACATCCAGCAGAGACACAGGCGTTTCTCCGTAGCCAGCTACCGACATTCCTCAAGGGCTTCCGCGTGGAGTCTCTGAAGGCCCTGCCATACCTGAAAAAGCAGGACCTTGAGAACTGGGCCAAGGCCAAGGCCAAGGATGCCACGCCCCAGTCTGTGAGCGAGGGCGAGCAGGCGGAGATATTCTTCGCCCTGCGCAAGGAAGCCGAGGGCCTGGGCATCCCTACCGAGGGGCTGACCACTGTTGAAGCATTGGCTGAAGAGATTGCCAAAGTGCGTAAATCTCAGGAGGTGCCAGCGTGAGCAACACACCGATGACTGACTTGTACCTGGGGAGGTTCCCATTGATTTTCGCAAGCCAATACGGCTCAGAGGTTTATCACGGCTACGCTTTTCAGCCTGGCACTTGCCGTTACCCTTCGCGCTGCAAACGTCTGCACCCACAATGGCCTATTACGGGAGCAGTTACGGCGTTCAAAGAGCCGGATATCAGCGGCGTCCGTCGCCCGTGCCAGCGCTGCCTGGCCGCACTCCGGAGAGCGCAGAAGGAGGCCCCAGCGTGAGCAAGCAGCTACCGACAATAGCAATGGGGGAAAGCCTCAAGCACGGCTACGTAGACCCTGTGGGAGCGATAGAGCGGGGCAATAAAAAGCATACCCTGCGCAAATGCCGCCACCACGGGGACAAGGAGATAACCGCGAAGGGGAAGGGGCGCACTGGAATTGTCCTCCGGTTTCACAAGCACGTTGAGATGACTCGGGACGAGTTCCTGACCGACGTCTTTGCATTGGCAGACGGAATTGCTGCTACCGACGGGGCTTCTCCTGCACAGAATCTCCAAGCTTTATTAGAGCACTTCTACGGCAAAGTCCCCGAGACAATGTGGTGTAATCACTTCCACGTAGTCGAGAGACCAGAGGAGGCCCCAGAATGATAAATCACTGTGTCCTACTCGGCAGACTCGGCGCAGATCCCGAACTCGCCTACACGCCAGCGGGTAACGCCCTCTGCAAGTTCCGGCTGGCCGTCCAGCGTGACAAGGAGACCACCGACTGGTTTAGCATCGTCGCCTGGAAAGCCACCGCCGAGAATTGTGCTCAGTATCTGCACAAGGGTTCGCAGGTGGTGCTCGAAGGGCGGCTACAGGAGAACTCGTGGACTACGAAGTCCGGTGACAAGCGGTCGCGGGTAGAGATCAACGCGTGGCGAGTGGAGTTCCTGGACAAGCCCGCCGAGGAGAAGAAGCCCAAGCCACAGGCCGCCGATGACGAGTTCGCCGACATACCAGAAGACGAAGACATCTTTGGCGACGAATAGCCCGGGAGGAGGCCGAGCGTGAGCCAACTGATTGACCAATTGGGAGCGGCCCTGCCTGACGATGAGACTGCACACCAGATAATTGCGGAGGTCGCCGAGTTGGAGAAGAAGCTGGCTACATTTCGCCACAGTAACGATGTAGTAAGCGTTGCCCTTGATAAACTGTGTCGGGATGCAGGACGGGAACGGGCAGATTACATTGTTGAAGCGAAGCAGACGGTAGGGGACTATCCGAATTACTTTGCACAAACAGATGAGAATGCCGCCGAAGGGAGCGATGATAGTGCTACGACGACGGCTTAGAATTGATTTGCCAGTCTGGGAGTTTATCATTTGGGGCATAGCTCCCTGGCTGCTGTCCGGCTTTTGCCTAGGGCTTCTCGTAAGCAATGCCTATCCTGCCGAGTTGCCGAGCAATCCGGTGCAGCGGGTAGCTTATAAGGCTGTTGTGCTTGAGGCCTGGGATTTGGAACTCTGGCAGCGCCAGGGCTACGAGAAGCTGCTGCGCGTGACGCCGATAGAGAAGCTGGCTTGGATAACTGTCTATAATGAGGACTGCCCGGGCTGCAACTTCACCACCGCTTCGGGTCGGCGAGTCAGTCACCGTGTCGCCGCGATGATTGACCAGCCCTGGGCAACTTGGGTGCTGGTGGATTTGCCCGAAGGCTACCAGCTTCGGCAGGTTATGGACACGGGAAGCAGGCGGAATATCTGGCGAGCGCAGAACCCAGAGAAGTGCGGCAGCAAACGCCCGCCTGCACAGACTTGGATAGATTTGTACTACTCGCCAGCCGCGATGCGGACGCTGAAGGAAAAGCATAATCAAAGCTGGGTCAGACCGATATTCATATTCTGAAAGGAGGTAGAGCTATGAACAAGCCGATAATGGTTGAGATACAGGATGCCCGTGCAGATGGTAGCACAATGTGGCTGGTAAGTTGGGGCGGCCCCAATCCAGAAGGGAAGGACTGCGCGGAAGTGGTAAGCGCAGAGGAAGCCCAGAAGATAATTGATTACTGGCAGGAGTCCATAGAGTCGGAAAGCACAAGATGGCTACGAGTACAGCACGCCTTCGCCGCAGCGATAGAGCAGGCACTGCGGAATGTTGGGCTGACGTGGGGAGAGGTCTTCAACAGCGGACGCTGAAGAACGGGCGCAACCAGTCGTGGGTGAGACCGATATTCATATTCTGAGAGGAGCCGATGATGAATATAGTCTTGGGCAAATCAAAGCATGGTAAGAAATGGCATAGCATCCCGAATGATTGGTGGGCGGATAAGACTACACGAACAGAGTGTTGTTATCGCGAACTCACTATTGATGAGACACTATGTTTTCCTTGGGGCGATGATGAAATGCCGCCACCAAACGAGCTTTGTGGGCGCCTCCATAGATGGTTTAGTAGACTACTGTTCAAACTGAAGGGCGCAGGATTTAAGCCAGAATAGCCGACGCACGGTAGCGAAAGGAGCCGGCCATGCAAGAGAAACACGAGATAGTCCTTTTGGTCAGTGTCAATAACAGGGTTATCGTGGAGACCAGGCTTGTAGCGGACAATCTGGATATTGCGCTTTTGTGCGCTGCGGCTATGAAGGTCCAGGCAACCGAAGCCACCGGTGTAATAGCGAAGGGCGTAGACATTATGCGCGACCGCTATGATGCGGCAGACCCAGATGCAATAGCTGATACTGACAGCGACGAGTAGCTTGACAACCGGCGTGGCCTGGGGCGGGAAACTGGGCAACGGCTGACGAGCCTTGAAAACCCGAAGTGTTCGCGCTTCCCCAGTTGCTTAAGGGACACGTCCCTCGGGCCGCGCCGGTCAGAAAGGAAACGGAGAATGCCACGCTACCAGGTAGTCGGACAATTCACTGGCGAGAACGCCTCGTCCGTCCGCTGGGGCGGCGTCACCGGCGACCCGCAGGTGGCCGAGCAGCGCTTGGCAGAGGCCGAAGAGTACCTGGCTGTCCGCAAGCGGCACCGGGGCCAGCATATTGACTGGAGGATTGCAGAGCTTGGACACACGGCTGCACATTAGCCCCAGTGAAACCCGGTCGGGCATAGAAGACCACCTGGACCGCATTGGCGTTGGCTGGGCGCACGACCAGGGCATAGAAGACAAGTTCGGTGCCGACTACTTGGCTGAGACATTAGCAGGCACCTGGGCTATGCAGCGGAAGGCCATAGCCGACCTGATAGCGTCACTGACGGCCTCCGACATACTGGGGCGCGAGATTAGCAAGGTGCGCTTCGCCGCCATTCCCTGGCTTGTCGTAGAGGGCAACTGGGAGGAAACCGACCGGGTGTTGCAAGAGCGGGGCTTTTCGGTGGCAGCGCTACGCAAGCTGCTTACCAGCGTCCGGCGAGAGGGCGTCTGGGTGCAATACACCACCTGTGTGGGCGACACCGCGCTATGGATTGCCGAACAATGGACGTATTGGAGTTCTGAGCATCATGATAGTTTGCTGACACGGCCCCGGATGCCACGGGCAGTTCGCCCCGCCAACAAAGAGCGCGAAGAGCAGTTGCACATACTGATGGGCTGGCCGGGCGTTGGTCGCAAACGCGCCGAAGCTATTTTAGATACTATCGGTTTTCCACTAAAATTGACCTGTACGATTGAAGAACTTGCCGCTGTGCCACTACTAGGTCCTGCCACTGCGCGGAAGATTATGTTTGACAAGTGACCAGTAATCAGTTATATTATAAGTGGTAATTCACTATGAGCAGATGCAATTTGCCTATCTTAAAAACAAGCCGTCCTCCAGGAGACCTCTGCATTCTGTGGTGGATTACCCTCCGGGTGGGGCGGCTTGTTGTTGTGATAGGAATGAACACAATGGCCGAACTGAAATGCCCAAGATGTGGACGAGAGTTCGGAAGCCAAAATGCTCTTTCGGGTCATCTGAGTTGGTGTGGAAAAAACCGTCACCATCAGGGTAAGAATAATCCCTTCTCTGGCAAGCATCATTCCCCAGAGACGCGGCGGAAGATGTCAGAGGCGAAACATAATCCTAGTGCTAAGACAAGGCGGAAGTTGTCGAAGGCGCAGCGCGGCAGGAAGCATTCTGCCGAGACGCGGCGAAAAATGTCGGAGGCGCAGCGCGGTGCCAATCATCCCTTCTATGGCAAGCACCATTCTGCCGAGGCACGGCGAAAGATGTCGGAGGTACACCAAGGCAAACACCATTCTGCCGAGACGCGGCGGAAGATATCAGAGGGGAGGCAGGGGCCTAAGCATTGGAATTGGAAAGGCGGCCCATTCCCCTACGGTTCCCTGTGGTCAATCCAACGCGCCCGTGCTCGCAACCGCGACAACTATACCTGCCAGCGGTGTGGTGTAACCGAAGAAGAACTGGGGCACGAGCTTTCGGTTCACCATATTCGGCCCTTCCGCGAGTCCAAAGACAACACTCTGTCCAACTTAATCTGCCTCTGCGAGAATCACGGTGGGAACGGCTGCCACAAGCACTGCGAGCACCATCCCGAGGACTGCCCCATCCCGCGCAAACATTGGCTCTTGACGAGGGGTGACTAATGGGCGAGATCACCGCGCAGCGATTAATAGACCAACTGGAGGGTGTACGTGTCAGAGCATAGCCCACAGCTTGAGAACGGCTATACCAGGATCGCTAACGAGTGGCTGGAGGCGTTCGTCCAGTACCCGGCACCGGGCACCCTAAAGGGCTTTGTCCTTCTCGTGGCCCGCTATACCTGGGGGTACAATGAGACCTGGCGACAGATAGCGGTTCAGACATTCCAGGATGTGCTGCAAGTCTCTCGCCAACGAGTCTACCAACTCCGTAAGCAGGCTGCCCAATTCAACCTCATAGAGTTCCACGAAGGATCGCCTGGCGAGAGTGCAAAGTACCGTATCCAGAAGGACTATATTGACTGGATGGAATACCAGACTAAAGCTAAATGGACATATCAAGTACGTCCTTTACGTCAAGAACGTCCTTTACGTGAAGAACATACTTCAGTAGGTAGTCAAGTACGTCCTTTACAACCCACGTCAAGTACGTCCTTGACCATAGAAAGACAAAAGGCTAAAGACACTTTAAAGAAAGGTAAGGCACGCGCCGATTCCGACGCGGCCCCGAAGAAAGAGAAGGAACTGACGCCACAACAAAAAGCCATTGAGACTTTATGGGAGGCGTTCGGCTTTGACGGTAAGCCTGGTGGCCGAGGATACTCCGGCCTCATCCAGCTTGTCCAGGAGCATGGCCTTCCGATAGTTGAAGAATACGCTGCGTTCATTAGGCGGTCACCGCCACAGCTACCAGAAGGAGCTAAACGCCAGACGTGGTTCAACAAGCAATTCCGCAATGCAATGAACCAGCAATGGAAGTGGAAGCCCGAGGTCAAGCAGTCCGGCAAGACGATCCCCGCGAGAGGAGATGTGGATTATGGCGAACCCGGTAGAATCAAAATGTGAGGTGCCTGAAACTTGCCGGGGCAAGCTATGCGATGGCATATACCTGCCAGACCCGGCTATGCCTCCTTACTGGGAACCCTGCCCACTGGACGGCCCCGATTGCCCGTTTCATAAGCAGCGCCTACTGGGGCCGCTGGGGATCGGCCGGCGCTATCAGGCCGCCGAGTTAGACCGCGTTACAGACGAGAAGCCAGCCGATGGCAGCGATGATGTGCGCGCTATTGTCCGTGGCTATCTGGATTCAATAGCTGAGTCGGTAGTGGCCGGCAGGGGCTTGTATATTCAAGGCGATGTAGGTACGGGCAAGACCTCCATCCTTGCGCTGGTGGCCTACGCAGCGGCCAGCGCGGGGCATTCGGTTGCGTACTGGTATGCCGGTGAATTATTTGACCGGCTGCACCGTGATGACCAGGAGGCAATAGCCCAGGCCCGTCACTGCGATTTGCTGTTGCTGGATGACTTTGGGGTGCAATATGCCATTGACTGGACAGTGACGCGGTTTGATGCGCTGGTTGAATACCGCTATGCTCACGGGAAGGCGATGTGCGTCACGACCAATGCAAGCCGCGAGGAATTGTCGAAGAGCAATGCGTGGCGACGCGTCTATGACCGCTGGAAGGAAATGTGCGAGAGCATCTCAGCAGGTAAGAAATCGATGAGGGGGAGCCAATGACAGCGGGGACTGCCGTCGAAACCGTGACAATCTGGGAGGTCTTCACTGAGACCGGCGGCCACTGGAGTTGCTATGACACGGAAGAAGAAGCTATGAGTGCGGCCAATCGGTTCAGTGCCAAGCAGGACCGGCCATTCCTGGTCAGGCGCCAGGACAATATCCTGTACGATCTCATCGAAGTCACAGCACAAGGGAGTCTGTTTATCTGATGGACATAGCCGCTGAGCTCGCCGCCCGGGATATGAGCGTCAATATCTACATTCGGGCCGAGAGCGTTCACATCACGCTGATCAAGCCGAACGGTAACTGGGCCGGCAAGTGCAGGATTGCACACTGGAGCACTGACCACGAATTCGTTATCATCGAAGCCCAAATCGAGAAACTATTGGAGGACTGTGATGAGACCACCGATCTATGAGCCGAAGGGTCGTGCACGGGAGTACGCACCGCTGGCACTTAATCTCTGGGACACGTGTTCTCACGGGTGCAAGTATTGCTACGTGCCAAAGCTGCTTCACAAGAAGCCCGAGGACTTCCACGTAGTGGGGCCGCCGCGGGAGGGTGTATTGGAGGCTCTGCGTAAGCAACTGGATAGGGACGTCGAGAAGGAGCGGCCAGAGTTCTGTGGTGGAGATAGACGTGTTCTCCTCAGTTTCATATCGGATGCTTATCAGCCGCACGAGGACGGCACTACACGGGAGGCCCTGGAGATGCTGGTCGAGTACGATGTGCCCTTCTCAGTATTGACGAAGGGCGGGATGCGGGCGGTACGGGACTTTGACCTTTATGCTAATGGTGCTGGGCATTTTGGCACAACGCTTTGTTTCACAGATGACCTATACCGCCAGGCTTGGGAACCGAATGGTGCTTCTGTCTATGACCGTGAACAGGCAATTGTCGAGGCGCGCAGCCGAGGTATCCGCACCTGGATAAGCATTGAACCTGTCGTTATGACGGGTCAAGCACTTCAGGTTATTACTTGGCTATCGCACTGGACGCGCTTATACACTATCGACGAGTTCAGAGTTGGCAAGCTGAATTATATTGGCAGTGTCAACACTGACGACGAAGAGACAAAGGCAGAACTGAGACGGATAGACTGGGCAGCCTTCGCACTGGACGCACTGGCAGCCCTCCAGGAGAGCGGCTGCGACTGGTATATCAAAGACGACCTGTATGCCTACCTGCCGCCCGGCTCGCCGCAGAGCTATAGCACACAATCACAGCACACATAGGAGAAACGCCGATGGCTAAAGTATCACCGTGGACTGGTAGCAAAGACTTGCCCCCGCTGGAGATGAAGCCACTGCGAGCTTTGGTGTTGAAGATGTGGCGGATGGAGTTAGTGCGAAAGGGGCTGCTTTCACCGGACAGTGAGCCTATTCACAATCCCCTTGCCGAACCTGACGACCTGGAAATCCCGCTTAACGGGCTGGTTATCAAACTCGTGGATATGAGTAATCGAATTAGCCGGCTGGCGGAGTATACTGAGCAACTGCTCAACTCTAATGATCTACCGGACGATCCGCTTCTGCTTATACGCGAGTCACAGCTTGAGAATCGCAACTAACGAGTGGGCCTTGACAAAGATTCCGAGATGTGATATGATGTAGGCATAATATTGGAAGGGAGCATAGTCTCTCCTTTCTGATAATAACTGAATAGTGGGCCGGGGAACCAACATGATTAGCGTACTTTCCCTGGCCACGGAACAGCAGCCTCCGTTTAATCGCGGGGGCTTTTTTGATGTCTGGATGATTCCGATGCCTCTCATAATCGAGCTAATAACCGAAGAGGAGATTGCCTACCTGGAGAACCTGTTCGGGCCGCTTACTGTGATTCCACCTGTGCCGGTACAATCTCTGGGCGAGATGCCGGAGCCGGAGGATCCCGACGAGAAGTTTGAATACTACCGGCAGATGATGGAGACGAACACAGGCGTGGTAGCATAGAAAGAGCATTGAAGCAATGTCTGCAAATAAGCTTGACGACAATCGGAAGCTTGTACTCTGTGGGTGGCTGTGCCAGGGCTTGACCGATTCAGAAGTCAATGAGCAGCTAATGCAGAATTATGACCTCACGCTTAGCTACCAGCAGCTTAGCTCTTACCGCACTAAGTGGGCCGAGCAGATTGACGAAGCTGAGGCTCACGCAGTCGAAACAGCTAAGCGCCAGGGGTGGGGTCGCCGGTCGCGCCGAGTGGCAGCTATCTGCAAGAAGCTGGATAAGCTGGACGAAGCACTTGATGAGGCGGCGTTGTCGCAGTGGGGCAACCTCGGACGCGAAATGCGGGAATGGATGGGCGAGTTGCGTGAAGAGTTGGGACAGCAGTCTCCTCAGCAGCACGAGTTCGGGGGCGCTGGCGGTAAGCCACTATCCTTACAGGTGATATTCGGTGCTAACGGAGCAGAAGCCCCGGCAGGTGACGATTGAGCAGTTTGAGGCATCCAACAAGCAACAGGAGTTTCTGAATTGCACTGCCCGGCACAAGGCGCTGTCCGGCGGGTTCGGGTCTGGCAAAACAACCTGCAACGTGGTGCAGGGCTTAGCATACGCGCTGGAGAACCCAGGCAGCCGCGGGATGTGGGTGTCGGCTACCTACAAGCTCTTAGGCAGGAGCCTGCTCGTAGAGTGGGATCACTGGTCACGGCTCGTCACTAATGCTGTCGGCCAGGACATAGTGTCAAACTTCAACCGCTCGGAGATGCGCCTCCAGTTTGTCAATGGCAGCGTGATCTGGTTTGGCACGGCCAACGAGCCGGATAGTCTCTATGGCACTGACCTGGCCTGGTTTGGCGGTGACGAGATAGCCCTCTGGAAGAAGAGGGCCTTTGACAATATGCTTGACCGGCTCCGGCAGCCGGGCTTTGAGCATAAGTGCTGGGCTACCTATACGCCCTATGGGAAGGGCTGGTGGTGCGACTACTTTGAGGACGCGGGCCTGGCCAATTCCGAGCTGTTCCGTATATCGAGTCGGGACAACCCGGTAACGAGCCAAGACTACATTGACTCACTGGCCAGCCGCTATACCGGCAAGTGGGCGTTGCAGTACATCGAGGGGGTCCCGCAGGAGTTCGAGGGGCTGATTTGGGGCGGGCTTATAGGCTGCGATTATGGCGGGGACTTACCGGCGAAGTGGAAACGGATAGTCGGCGGCGTAGACTGGGGTTGGACAAATCCATCGGTGCTACTGCTTGTTGGAGAAGACTTAGATGGTCGGCCCTGGACATTCGGCGAGGACTGGGAAACCATGCGCCACCCGGAGGCTATGGCCGACGCCGCCGTGAAGTTGCAGGAGCAGTACCCTGTTGACACCTGGTACTGCGACCCGTCCGAGCCGGGGAACATTGCCACGTTCCGCGCTAAGGGACTGAACGCACAGAAGGCTGAGAACGCTGTACTGCCGGGGATCGCAGCAGTAGACAGGGCGATAGCCGATGGTATGAGAGTAGTTGACTGCCCGCACTTACTCGCGGAGTCCTACTGCTGGCAGCAGAAGGCAGATGGAACATTCGCGCAGGACAAGCCCCAGAAGCAGGATGACCACTGCGCTGACGGGCTACGCTATGCAATCTATAGCGGCTTTGACCAACATCAACCGCAAGTGCGTCTGACAAAGCGTCCGACGGGAATGTAAATGAGCAACTTCTGGCAGGCTATTCAATACACACTCGCTGGCATCCGCGAACGGGTCACCAATGCTTTGGGCGGTGTATCGCTGGCATCATTTGGCCTGGGCAGCCCACAGTACAGCAACCCCTGGCCACCGCCGCAGGACAGGCCACGGCTTGCAAGCTATCAACGCTTTCGGCAGATTTACGAGGGTGAGCACGAGGAGGTATTCGTCAGGCACGGCAAGTACAAGTATGACGAGCAGCGCGAATACCTGACTGTCAATCTCTGCGGTGAGATCACCAACCTGCTGACCGACCGGCTGGCAGGCGAAGCCATCAACATTTATGCCCCCGGTGAAGACGATCCCACGCAGGAGTTCATTGACCATTTGGGCGCCGAGTGCGACTTCGAGCAATTCTGGGTCAATTGGCTAACCGATACAAGCCCGCGTGGTGATGGGGTACTGAAGGTCCGGTATGACGCGGAGACAGAGGAGGTTCTTATTGAGCAGGCGCCGCCGAGCACCTACTTTGTAGACGGCGAAGAGCAGATGATTGCCTGGATGATATGGCATGACTCTAAGCCGTATCTGCGCCAGGAGATCCACTTTCCGGGGCGCATTGAGAACAGGCTCTTTGAGCTACATGGCTCATTGCTTGACGGCAAGATGGGTTTTGACGCGGTGAAGGACCGGCGCGAATTGAGCTTGATTCCTGAATTGCAGGGGCTGCCGGATGAGCAGCCTACCGGCGTTGATGATATTCTGCTGGTGCACGTGGCGCTAGGCGGTGGCAACCGGATATGGGGCCGCAGCGACTATACTGATATTGACGGTCTCCAGGGAGAGCTAAACAATCGCGAGACGCAGCGGTCGGAGGTGCTGGACAAGCACGCCTACCCACGTATGGCGGGGCCGCGTCTGTTTATAGACGAGGGTGGTAACGTTGCCACGCTGGACGACTATATCCAAGTGGATAGCGAAAGCCAGATTCCACAGTACGTCACCTGGGATGCCCAGTTGGGGCCGACGGAAAATGAGATACGGGAACTGAAGCGTGACATCTGCTTGGTTGCTGGCATTAGCCCTGCTTCGCTCCAGGAGACGGAAGGGGGCGGGCCGGAGAGTGGCCGGGCGTTGCGTCTACGTGAGCACCGGACAGCCAGTGCAGTGCGCCGGCGGCAGAAGGAGTATGGGCCGGCCATTCGGCGGGCTGTTAGCCTGGCCACTAAGCTCCACAACAGCAAAGAGATTGGCGACACCTGGACGCCCGATGTAGGCGATGTTACGCCACTGGAGCCGGAGGACGTGCGCCTGGAGTGGCACGACGGCCTGCCCAATGACACTTATCAGCTTGTCGAGCAGGAGACGATGGCAACACAAGCGGGCCTGACAAGCAAGTTTGGGGCACTGAAACGCTTGTACGATTTGACCGACGAACAGGCCGAGGCTGAATTGGCTCGTATCAATGACGAGCGCCGACAGGGGCAGCGGCGCGTTGGATTCGGGCCGGAGATGACGCCGGTTGCTCCAGAGCAGGGAGTCGAAGGTGGCTAATCTCTACAGCAAGGCCCAACTCACGGAGATAGCCAGCCAGTTAGGTACTGCGTATCACGAGGGTGAGAAGGAAATCCTGCGCCGGATTCAAGCCGCCGAGCTAACCGTCTGGCAGCAGGCGCGGGCGCAACAGCAGCTTCTATTGATTCGCGATGCCCTGGATGAGATGGGCGAAGCCACCGTTGAGTGGGGGCAGATACACCTACCTGGGCTGTACCAAGCGGGTATGGATGTGGCCAATGATGTCTTTAAGAAGGCACCACCCGAGGAGCTTGCCGCCCTGCACACCGAAAGCATTAAGCTGGTTGGGGAAAACCTGGCGGTGCGTATGGATGACGGGCTTAGCGTGGTGGGTCGGCAGGTAGATGATGTGTTCCGGCAGGCGGCATTGAACTCGCTTCAGCAGGCCACCATTCTGGGGGAAACGCGGCGGCAGGCGACAAAGCAGATGGTGCAGGAGTTGCTTGACCAGGGAGTGACAGCATTCGTTGACAAGCGCGGCACTCAGTGGTCACTGGGGCGCTACTCGGAGATGGTAGCGCGGACAACCAGCCGTGAAGCGCAGACTCAGGGGACTGTCAACCGGCAAGCCGAGCTCGGCGAGGACCTGGTGGAGATTAGCAGCCACGGCGGGGCCTGCCCGCTCTGTGAGCCGTGGGAAGGGCAGATACTGAGCATAAGCGGTAACTCTGACAAGTACGACAGCTTGGGCAACGCCGAAGCAGCGGGGCTTTTCCACCCGAATTGTCTGCATGTGGCGATGCCCTATAGCGAGAGATACGCGGGGGCAGCATGATACTCTTCCTCAGCGAGCAGCGCGACAACACGCCGGGTATGAAGCTGTTCACCGGCCTAGCAATGCGGGCAGGGGAACCGGCGATGCTCGTGCAGCAGCCCGAGGAACCGGAGCCTTCCCGCTATGTGCTCCAGCACTGCGAGCGCGATCCCGACGGCATAGCAGGCTTTGAGATATTCCGCTATCACGCGCAGTCAGAGAAGTTCCGCTGCACACGGTACGGCACTACCGATAACGAGATACGCGAGAACGGGCTGCACTGGTATGCCCACTACGTACTGACCTTTGAGACCTATATCAAGCGCTTTGGCATTGACCGCCTGGTTGTCTGGGGTAGCAGCTTACTGGGCAATCGGGCCGCTATCTTCGCCGCCGAGGATCTGGGGCTGAAGGTGTCGGTCATTGAGGATGGCTGGTTCCGGTGGCGCAACGGGGAGTATAGCACGCGCACCTTCACAGTGACGCCGGATAGGGCTTACTACGAGCGCCCGCCACAGTATTGGTTTGACCGCTTCGCCGACTTTGAGTTTGACGAGAAGCGCTTTGAGACATACCGCGAATGGTGGTTGGTTAATAGGCAGACGAAGTACAGCGGGACTTCCCGGCACGAGCTTCTGATTGACGAGGCCGTACAGTTGCCAGCGGAGTGGGAACAAGCCGACGAGCGGATTGTGTGGTTCGGGCAGCTCTATGGGGATGCGGCTACCTATTGGCTCACGAATGGCGCTGAGGCCGAATTAGAGGCCGCTGCACGCGAGAAGGGCGCCTGGTATAAGCCACACCCCTTCACCCAGGAAACCAACGCGCCTGCGGGCCTCAGGGCGCTGCCACAACAGGCGAATATCCACGCTATACTGCCAGACTGTGACCAGGGGCTTATCCTGACGAGCAACGTGGGGCTGGAGGGGCCGATGTACGAGGTGCCCGTTAGCGTATATGGCAAACCCTTCTATATGCAGTTGCCAGTAGCATCGGCAGAGGAGCAGTTAGACTACATCATCCACGAGCTACAGTTTCCCGCCGATGACCACAAGCGGTTCGTGGAGATGCTGAAAGGCGACATATAGTCCAAGTTTGACAACTGACTCATTAGCACACCAGAGCCTCGCGGCGACGCGGGGCTTTTTCATTACAGGACGCTGGCTAAACGGAGGTAACACAAATGCCCGAAGAAGAGACCACTGAAACTCAGGACACTGGTACTGACACTCAGGAGCCGAAGACATTCACCCAGGACGAGCTTAATGCCATCATTTCCGACCGGCTTAAGCGCGAGCATGACAAGCAGGGCCAGACCACTTCCGAACTGCAGGAGAAACTCAGCGGGTACGAACAGGCTGAGGAAGAGCGAGAGCGGCAGGCGCGATCTGAGTTGGATAACATGAAAGCCGACTTGGAGAAGGCGCAGTTGGGGGAACAATCCGCGAAGGCCGAGGCCGACGGTCTGCGAAAGCAGACAGCCCGGCTCCAATGGATTGCCACCAAAGCGCCGCCGAAACTGCCCACGGCATACCGGCTGTTGATCACTGGCGACGACGAGGAGGCGCTGCAGAAATCTCTGGCTACTGCCATCGAGCAGTACGCAGAGGACTTCGAGGCGCAGACTGGTCAGAAGCCCAGCATCGGGGCCAGCTCCCCTGGTGAAGAGAAACAGCCACCCGGCGAAACGTCGCCGGATCAAACACTAAGCCCGCTTCAACAAGTAGTAGCGAGTAGCGAATCGGGCACATAACAAGGAGACGTGATCAGTATGGCTGGAGTTACTACAGCCGCTGACCTCACTGACTTGATTCAGGAGGAAATGGGCAAAGCTCTAATGGCCCCCCGCGTCGTGCCGATCTTCTGGCCGGGCGGCCCTGCGTATTCTTTCTTGCGCGTGGCCGACTTGACCAGCAAGCCCGGTGTCAGTCATGACTTCAATGTGTATTCGGGTCTGACTGCCTACGACGTGGACGAGGGCGAGGAGTTCGCGCAGGTCCAGCAAATGACGCCAACAAGCGTCAATGTCAGTGCGACTGAGCATCAAGTCATCGTTTGGGAAAGCGATCCTGCCGCAGGTGCAATCGGGTCGCCGAATGACCAGCGGGCATACGCCGCTGACATAGCCCAGGCGATGATAGACGCTCATTCCACGAAGTTTGACAAGGCCGTTTGTGACCTTGCAGCTTCGATGGGCATTGGTGCCACGGATACTGGGAATGATATTGTGGTGGCAGATATTGTCACCGCGATGGGGGCAATCGGCGACAATCCTGCCGCTGGCCCGTGGCTTGGCTGGATGTCGGACCAGATGTGGGCTTGCCTTGTAAGTGAGGCCAGTTCCGCACTTGCCGACGCCTCCAAATCAGGTGACCTTGGCGCAGAGTTGTGGTCAACCTATACCATTCGCAAGTTCCTGGGTGTTACGTGGTTCATCACGGACAACACCTATACGGACGCCACGGATGACTACGGTTGCATCATCAACGCTCGCGCTCTTGGTGCGGTCATCAAGAAACTCCCGACAGTTACCACAGAGCACTATGACAAACGGCGTAGCACTCAGATTTCGTCTGTAGCTGAGTGGGCCGTCGGCGTCATCGAATCCGACCAGGGCGGGTATCTCCGCTTTGACGCCTAAAGGAGGCTATGAAGATGGCCAACGAGCTACGTAAGCGCACAGAAGGTACTTACATCGGCACAGTGGACGCATCGGGCCCTGCGTATGCAACCGTTTTCATCGCACCCTGCCGGTGCGTGATAGTTGGGGCAGACATTGTTTGCTCCGCTACGAAAGCGATAGGTTCCGCCAACTATGGCGACTACAACATCCAGAACAAGGGCACTACCGGCAGTGGTACGACTGAGGTTGCTTCTCTGTCGACCAAGACCGGCGAGGCTGATGTCAATGCCCTGGCCGCTGACAAGGCCGAGGCAATGACACTGAGCACCACTGTTGCCTCTCTGGAGGTTGACGAGGGCGAGAGCCTGCAATTCGCGGCCACCGAGGCCGGAACCGCCACAAGCGGCGACCTCGCGGAAGCCTACGTCGCCATTCACTACGTACCTGGTACGGGTGTTGGCAACTAAGCACGAAAACAACTGAATAGGAGACAGACATGCCTACGATTGTGGCCACGCCAAAAGACGGTAACGCCAATAGCTATCTCACGCTGGCACTCGCCGATGAGTATTTCAATGATACTCTGCGCGAAGCAGTGTGGGAGGGCTATGACGATGCCGACAAGCAACGTGCGCTAATCGAGGCATGTGTCCAAATAGAGAGCCTGCGGTTGTATGGCGAAAAGTATGATCGCTCGACGCCGCAGGCTCTTCACTTTCCCCGGGCCGGTGAAGAATACCGGCAAGTGATTGACGAGGCCTTCACCTCCGACTATGGCGTGGCTGTCAGCCTGGACAGGGCAGAGATTGTCTCCGGTAGCGAAACAGTAGAGACCACCGATGAAGCCACGGAGTACACCAAAGACACCGATTACACGATGCAGCATACCGCCGGGACCGTTACTGTCCTGTCCACTGGCAGTATGGATGACGCCACTGGGTATCAAATCACCTATGACTGTTGGGGGACGCCCAAGGCTGTTGAGGCTGCTCAGTGCGAACAGGCTTTGTGGCTGCTACAGAAGCGCGATTCAGGGACGTTGCTGGACCGGGAAGCCCTCCAGGAGCAGGGCGTTACCAGTATCGGCATAGACGGGCACTCGGAGAGTTACAGTGGGCAGCGTCGGCAAGTGCTGGGGCCGGGAGCGCGTCAGCTAATGGAGCCGTATATCAACCGCACCGCCCACATCAGCCCGCGCGGTGACGGCGGCGGCCATATCAAGCCCAGTCCGATAGCGGAGCCAGACTAATGATTAGCGGAAAACTACAGGGCCAAGAGAACCTGCAACGGGCATTACAGGCTTGCAATAAGCTGGCTACTGGCAACCAGTTCGCGGTAGTGCTAAAGACGGAGATCAAGGCGGCCGTAGCTCAGCTACAGAATATCGCCACCCAGAAGGCCCCGGTCGAAGAGGGGACGCTGAGAGGCAGTGCTAAGAGCAATGTGCAACTTACTGGCACTAAAGCCCAGGCCACGGTGACCTTCGGCGGGCAGGCCGCCGATTACGCATCGGTGCAGCACGAGCGCGAGGACTTTGTGCATCCCAAGGGCGGGCAGGCGCATTACTTGTTTGGGGCACCTGACAGCGCCGCCGAAGAAGCTATGCCCGACATAGTCAAAATCCTGGATGCGGAGGCGGGCCGCCTGGCCGATAAGTGGCTACAGGGGCAGATATGATATTCAACGCGACGTGCAGGATAATCGAGCCGGTGCAGCAGGATAGCCAGGATGACTACCTGCAGCGTGACCACAACGAGACTACCCATGCCGAGCAGCGGTGTAGCCTGCGGCAGACCACACGAAGCAGTGAGGCCACAGTGTTGGGGGCCCTGTCACTCAACAGCTACTCGTGCCGGTTGCAGACGGCCCTGCCGGTGGCCGCCGACTGGCGGCTGAAGATCCGCAAGGATGGCGAGGACTGGCGGGATTATACCGTCCGGCGCGTGGGTGACCTTGGCTTCTACAAACTACTGAGTGTGGAAAGGGTGTAATGAACGGAATACAGCGAGTGGTGCTGGACAAGAGGGGCGGATGGGATGTTCTTTCCGGCTTTCAGCGATTTCTGATAGGCAACTTCCCCACTCAGAGCGAGGCTTGTCGGGTGGCTGACCAGAGAGCCAAATCTATGAAAACAGAACGGATTGTGTGGGATCGGGATGGACGCATTAGACAACGAGACCACTACGGACGGCGTGGCCGGGGGGTTGAGCGCATATGACCAATAAGCAGATAGAAAGCTATATCTGGCGCTGGCAGAGGCAGTTGGGGCTTCAAGAGTGGGAAGTCGGCTATGAGGCGATAGCAAATGACATAGTGGGCGAAAGAGGCGATGCCGACTTAGCGGCACAGCTTACTACTTCGCGTGGCTCTATGGCAGCCACTATGTCGCTGGCCGTCAAACGGCCCGACGACGAACTGGCCGGGGACATTCGGCACGAATTATTGCATCTCACGCTAAATGATATGTGGGACTTTGTTATAGGCCTAATGGCCCACCTCGGGCCCCAGGCGCGGGCGCTTGCCGAAGATATGTGGGAGGACATTGACGAGCGGACGGTGCTGCGGTTAGATCGGATGATAGACGGGCTTCTTATAGAGCAACAGAAGGGTAAGGCCAATGGCGATTGACTTTGTGCATACCGAAGAGGTTGTTGACGCGGTGATCGCCGTCCTCAAGGGCGATGATGGGGCAACCCACACCGGCGGCTTACCGGCTGACTGGTTTGAGGATGCCGACGACGCCGATGAAGTGCCGCTGGAGCTTCTGGAGCACGGCGACCTGGCCGACTATCCTGCTGATGATGAGGACTTTATGCACAATCTGCTACCTGCCATCATCGTGCGTGGCTTGGGGCCGCAACCGACAGGGCGGGCGGGTAGTGGCGGTACCTTGGGCACCGAAGAGGTCGTCCGCGTCGTACACATCCGGCGCTACAACCAGTGCCGAAACTCGTCCGGTGGCATAGAGCGGAATATGACGAAGGCCCGGGAACGCTATGCTAAGACCATCAATAAGGCACTGTTCAATGATCCCCACAAGAAGCTCGCCACCATAGCAGCAGCCACTACCAGGACTGAGGTCTCATTGACCTGCTCGGACAGCGCCGGTGCCCAGCTTTACAATGTGGTCTGGAATGGCTGGGACCTGGGCCACGACATTGGCAATCCCAACAGTATTCCCGACGTGCAGATAATCCGCCGGCTACCCGCGCCGCTGTGGGCGATAGCCTGCGACATGCTCGTAATGATCCGTACAGGAGGAGAGTAACATGGCAGTCCCGCTAAGTGGTCAAGTCGTAGGTTTAGCTAAATGGACAGACGGCACCCCGGATACCGTGCAGTCCTTCTGCCGGGTGGTGGAAGGCGGGGGTATAGACTTTGACTTTCACAATGTCAGGAAGGTGGGCGTCGGCGGCCAACTGCACACACGCAAGGGTTCGCTCGAATGTACCCTCAATGCAACTGCGGTCGGCGTGGCATTGGTTGACATAGCCCTGTTCTTCCCGACGGCGGCTACCACGCAGGTCACCTTCCCGGACACCAGCACGGGGTTTCTGGTGGAGGTAGACGATGCTACCGATGGTAAGGAGTATATGCTTAGTTCCTGCCAGCCGGGGAGCATCACTATCGCCTGCGGCGCCGAGCCTGATGCGGAAGTTACCTATGCTATGGTGATCAAGGGCGTCCCCCAACAGGCAGCGGTCGGCACCCTTGCACCCACCTACAACGGCTTCCTCGGGCATACGATCAATGACACAACTGTCCAACTGGTGACATCCGATATCAACTGCCTGAGTTGGAGCCTGAGCAACGACCTCGGCGTGGAGATGTACAACCCGATGGACACGAAATCGGCTGGTAGTCTAACTCTACCGACCGGCTACGTGGTGACCACGCAGAACCCGAGGCTGGAGATGGTCACTGCCGACCCGGTTAAGTGGGCGTCGGCAACCATCGTCGGCGACACGTGGACCGCTGAGGATATTGTGATCGCCCTGGACAATGGGACGACTGCGCAGGACATCACTATCACCCTGGACGAGTTCATACCCGAAACGCTGAATATGCCTTTTGAGGGTGAGTCCCTGGTCGGCTTTGCTCACAGCTTTGCACCCGCTGGCACCCCAACCGCCGCTGCGATATACAACCGCGTGACGCTTGCCTAAGGAGTTGACATGGCATACAAGCCAGTCCTATCAGTCCGCGTCGAGGCACTGGGCGCGGTTTTCTATTTCCAGCCGCCGGACAATGCGCTGGCGAAACTGGCGGCCCGCGCCGAAGGCATCAGTGAGTTTGATACTGATGATGTGCCGGAGAGTATGTTGGAGTTAATGCCCGATATGTTCATTGAGGGCGTCCGGCACTGGGATGGCGTCGAAGCGGCGGATGGCGAACCGCTACCCTGCACCGAAGAGCACCGGCGGGCGATCCCCACCCAGGACAAAATCGCAGTAGTCAACGGGTATCTGGTGAAGCTCCAGGAGATTAGCGTAAAAAAAGGGGCATTGAGCGAGCCGCCTACCGACTCTACGCCAAGCGAAAGCAGTTTGCCGGAACCTGGGGCATAGAGCCATACCAGAGTGCCCGCCAACGAGCCGAGAAAGCCGCTGGAGCGCAGAAGATTGATCCGGCGGCTTTACCCTACTATGTGGCGGACGTGCTCGGCCTGACGCCCCTGGAGCTTGCCGACATAGACTATGAGACGGCTATGCTGCATCTGGCCTGGCGGGATGGGAAAGAACTAGGCATCTGGACACACAGGAGCAAACAGAATGGCACAAGTTAGCCTAAACTTTCTATTTAGCGCTGTTGACAAGAATGTCCTCCAGATGACCGGCAAGCTGGGCAAGGGTATTCAGGCGAATAGTGTCCAGCTTCGACGGATGGGCATGGCAGCGGCGGCGGCGGGGGCTGCTATCCTGGGCGCACTCGCGTTGATGATCCGAGAGACGGCCAAGTATGGAGACGAGATCGCGAAGGCCGCCCAACAGACTAACACATCCGTTGAGGCTCTTAGTGGGTTGCGCTATGCCGCCGACCGTGCAGGAGTAGGCTTCGAGGAATTGACAATGGCGCTGGCGCGGCAGTCCCGGGCGGCACGTGAGGCAGCGGATGGTGTAGCCACTTACAAGGATGCCTACGACCGGCTGGGGATTAGCGTCAAGGATGGCCAGGGCACACTCAAGACCAGCGAGCAGTTGTTCCTGGAGACGGCAGAGGCCCTATCAAAGCTGCGCGGATCGCAGGAGCAGACCGCGTTGGCTATGGACATCTTCGGGCGTTCTGGCGCGAAGCTAATACCGCTCTTCAATGCGGGCGGCGAGGGCATCAAGAAGTTGATGGAGCGGGCCAAAGAATTGGGCCTGGTGATGGACGAGGACACGGCGAAGGCGGCAGAGCGATTCAATGATGCCCTGGCTGACGTGAAGGATTCGCTCAAAGGCGCGGCCATCCAAGCAGGGCAGCATCTGCTTCCCGTAATTGCTCAGTTGGCTGAGACGGTCGCCAATGCGATAGGCAAGTTCAACCAGTTTGCCGATGCTCACCCAATATTAGCTAAGGGTGCGGTTATGGCCGCAGTTGCACTCGGCAGTCTGCTAATGGTCGGTGGCGGGCTGCTCATACTTCTGGCGCAACTGGCTCCTATCCTGACCGCTGTATCGGGGGCCGGTGGTCTGGCAGGCGTGGCCGGCGCCGCTGGCGGAGCGGGGACTGCTATTGCAGGGGCCGGTACTGCCGTGGCCGGACTGGGCACCGCATTGGCAGGATTGGCTGCTGTCGCCCTTCCCCTGCTGGCTGTGGCCGCCGCTGCTGCTGTAGCCGCGTGGAGTGTGAACCGCACCTGGAAGGAGGCTATCAAAGCCGAAGAAGCATTTAAGGGTATGGAGGATTCGGCAAATAGTCTGGCAGCTTCGCTCGGCAAGGAGGCCCCTAAGGGTGGCTGGTGGGAGACGGTGAAGGGCACGCTGGGGATGGAGACCTCCAGCAGCCGGTTTATCCAGGAGCAAGCGGGGCAAGCTGTAACACCCCAGCAGGTGGCC
>Ga0307928_10000757_pt1 | contig 24350 bp, 21 predicted proteins | sample AceLakmetagen232_FD_201815 | JGI IMG/M metagenome (GOLD analysis project Ga0307928, IMG submission 201815) | Saline water microbial communities from Ace Lake, Antarctica - #232 | ecosystem: Environmental > Aquatic > Non-marine Saline and Alkaline > Saline | place: Antarctica: Ace Lake... | reverse complement strand
AATGTGTTTGCCTAAGGCAGAAGTTATCGCATTTGTAGATGAAATAGCAAAGGCTTGGGGCAAGTTGTATCCAAAACAGGGAGAATAATTGAATGGAAGCCGTAACTCCAGAAATGCTCCAAGCCCTAGAAGACTTAGTTGAGACTGTCGGTATCTGGCAGCAGGATATTCTCAACAATTTATCTGAACATGAAATAGAGGTTTGGGTACAATATGCCGTAATGGGTAAGGGACACGCTGAAATTGGCTTCTGCGTGACGGAGCGTTGGGATGTTATTAATGCTGTGTCATCTACCCATGTGCAAAGGATTCTAGCTTCTGCGCAATTGAAAATCATCAAGAATATTGTCAGTAGGGAAGATGCGCAAGAATTCTTGGCTGGCAAGCCAGAGTTGCGGGAGTGTATTGATAGGTTGGTTGCCACACTGGAGGAGCAGAAACCCAGGAGGAGGTAACCAGCATCCACATCCAACGTTTCTTAAAGCCACCCTTCTGGGTGGTTTTTTTGTTTGGGGGAGAACGCTTGACAAATGAACATAGTGTGGTAAAATACATACAGTTGTTGAAACAATTCCGCAATACTACACAACTGGAGAGATATTATGTCTGCTGTGGCAACAAAAGAAGAATTGCAGGCTCTGTATGATGAGGGGAAGAATTTCGCGCAGATTGGCAGAGGCATTGGCGTAACCAGGGAGTGGGTTCGTGTCTTAGCCAATCAGTATGAGATTGAACCAGTGTGTGCTATTTGCGGTAAGGTGCTGGATTCGTATCGTACTCGCTATTGTGATGACTGCAAGACAATCAAGCGGAAAGAGGCTCGCAGGAAAACCGCTATTGCCAACAGGAAGCCAAACACCTATGAACATCGCCCTGTGGTTGGCAGGGCCGCACAGTTCTATTGGGATGCGGGGGTTGACGTTGTTGTTGACCGTTTCTGTCGCCAAGGAGAGCCTGAGCTAGTTGTCGGCACCGTGAAGATAAAGGTGTTCGCCCTCTCCCCGCTCAGCAAGGGGCACCAAGTAAGGCTTCGGCCTATTGATGGTGTAGATTACTACCACATGGATAGTGAGGATGGCACGATGTATATTGTGCCTGCTGATGGATTAGATGGCAATGTGGGGTATATCGGCACCCAATCAATGTTGCGCAGATTTGGACAACCTGAATGGATTGAGAAGACTTTGGACAAATTGAGGAGTTTGTGATGCTTTTGCTAGCAAGTGGCAGCTCAACAGCCACAAAAGTGTTAGAAATGTGTGCAATGGGTACAAGTTGTGTAGATATTGTCAACACATTGAAGGATGATGATGTCCTGAATTGTACAGAACACGATGTCAAAGTGTTCATTCGTGAAAACAAAGACGCTATCGCGCAGCTTGCTGTTGAACGCGCACAAGAAATGCTTGCTGGCACACTTCGCTCTAAGAAATCGTTTGTCCTCACCGAGGTTGACAACATAGCTGGGATGTTGCGGGATGGAGTGAGTGAACTAGGAAACGATGGGCAATGGCTGAAAGCCGCAAAGCTAACGGAAACCTATCTCAAGGCAGTTCGTCTTATGAGTGAGTTGACCGGAGACCTGAGTGGTATGATGCCTCGCCAACAGAATGTTTTCATCCAGATAATGCAGGAAGGTACTACAGAAGAACGCAAAGAAGTAGCCACAATGCTGAAGAGAATGAATGAGATGGCTACGTCTATGGGGTTGCCTGCGCCAGGGGCAGAAACTATTGACGCCGAATTTACGGTTGAGGATGCTTGATGGGTGTTTTAGGCAACACAATACAAGATGCTATCAGATACGCTGACTTGCGCGAGAAGCGGGAAGACATCGTTCGCTTCGCAGAGTATGTGATGAAGGATGAGAAGGGGAAGCCCTGGAAGGTTGGTAAACACCACAAAGAGTGGTACATGTTGGCGTTGTCTATGGTATTGCCGTTGTTGGAGGGCAAGACGGTTTATGTAGATGGCGAGGAAGTCAAACCCACACTCCGAGATGGTGAGCAAATCACAAATGGTGTTATTGAGGGGCCGAGAGAGCACGGCAAAACCGAAACAATGCTTTGTTTGGTGCTTTTTGTTTTTGGCGTCAATCCTAGCCTTAGGATTAAAATCGTCTCAAACAATGATACTAATGCTGTCAAGTTCATAACGCAAGTTGAAAAGAACATAAGAGCTAATGATGAATTGCATGGAGTGTTTCCTAATTTAGTACCTGACCCCAACGGTAAATGGTCTGGCACTGCCATAGACGTTCTCAAAGACGAAGAAGCAAATCTGGGAATAAAAGATGCTAGCCTTGAGGGATATGGCGTAACGGCTACTGCTACAGGTGGACGTACTGACCTTATTCTCTTTGATGACATTATTGGTCCCAAAGAGACAATAATGGAGCCAGCGCGCCTGCCGAAGGTAAAACGGTTGTTCTATGCTGATTGGTTAAATATCGGTGGGCAGAGCCATCTTTATATCGGTTCAGCGTGGTCGCCAGATGATTTGATTGAGGATTTAGTCGGTAACGAGATGTGGTTTGCGTGGAAGAACCCCGCCATTAACGACGCTGGAGAATCATTATGGCCTGAACGTTGGCCGTTGGAAGCACTGGAGAAAAGGCGCAAGGAAATTGGAGACGAGGCTTTTGACCAGCAATTCCTTTTGAAAGGGTTGCGCCAGCAACGTACTTGGTGGACGCAAGCCGTAGTTGATGCTTGTAAGGCTGAAGACCTACACATGGGGCAATCTAGGGTGCCGATTGTGGCTCGATACTGTGGGCTTGACCCAGCCGCTTCGCTAAAAAACACTGGAAGTTTTTCATCCATCTTCGCAATTGGTGTTATGGCAGATGACCGCAAAGTAATATTGGAAGCTCATCGGATGAGAGAGACTTCAGAATTTGTGGCAGAAACTGTGGTGGAAATGCACCTCCGACATGCTTTCGCAAATATTTGTGTAGAAAATAATGCAACACAGGAAGCCATGCTCAGTCTTATTAGAGTAATAGCAGAATTCAAGTATGCTCAAGATATTCAACTTCCGTTGGAAGGTTTTTTTACAGGCTCGCAAAAATGGAACCCAGAAATCGGCCTTCCTGGGCTTGTTGCGCAGATGCGGGCAGAACAATGGGACTTTCCATTCGCTGGAGACCACACAGACCCATTGCATAGTTGTGACATATGTGATTTAATTGAGGAAATGTTGGGCTTTCCTTATGAAACAAAGACAACAGACATGATTATGGCGTTATGGCTTGCGTCGTCTGCGGCAGACCCGTCTCGCCAACTAGGAGATGTGCCTGTTGCAATAGCACGACGCAGGCGACGAATTGGGTGATGCTATATGGCTAACTTATTGACGCGAACCAGAGATGCTTGGGCTAGATTGATTGGAAAAGAAAAGCCAAAGATTGTTCCTGCCGGTACAGGCGTCATTGGTCGCAACGCTATGGAGTTGAAGGTGCCGTGGGGGAGAACGCACGCAAGGACTTCTGTGTTCAAAGACCTCGACAGTATGGATACGGGGGATGGACTGATTGCTAGGGGTCTTGATATTATCGCCAGTGCTGCTTGCTATTTTCCAGAGGAAAACTTTTGGGGCTTCAAGATAGAGCTTGTCAAAGATAAAGATGATGAAGTAAGCCCGTTGCAAAAGAAAGCACTAGCGCTGATGCAAGCCACTGCTGATGAGACGGGGTTGATGGAACAGACATGGAACATTATCCGCATGGCTGTGAAAGCGGGCAACCATTTCGCAGAGTTAGTTCCGCATGGTGATGACAGGCTGCAACCAATTTCACGGATAAAGCAGTTTCCACAGCCGTGGCAAATAGAAATCAATACGGATAAGTTTGGCCGCTTGGCTTCTGGAGACCCTGACGTATATATGAAAATGCCACAAAGTGCAGAGGCACCTGCTTATGTGCAAAGAGATGATATAGGTACTGCCGTAGCCGCGTGGGATGCTTATCAGATTGTTCACTGGCAATTTGGCAACAATCCTGGCGGCAAATATGCGGAACCCCACATGGCCCCCGTAATTCCTCAATGGAAAAGATTGCAAGCTCAAGAAGATAGTTTGGCTATTGCACGGCTGACAAGGGCGTGGGATACACGCATTCACAAAATACCTATTCCAATCGATGCGGACCCTAAAGCAGTTGAGGAAAAGTTTAAGAAATATCGGGAAAACATGGAGAAGGATGTTATCACTCCATACGACAGCACTAATACCCGCTTTTCCGTGAACTTCCAAGAGAACCCAGTAGATGTTGATACCGATTTCTATGTCGCAATGATTTACACTAGGGATGGTAAAATTATTGAGGGCGGTGTTGATAACCTTCGTTCGGGAACCGCTGCATTAGAGAACATCAATGATATTTCATGGAGTCTGAACCGTGTGTTGGCTGGGTTGGGTGTTCCGATGTCCTACTTGAATATGAGGGTGGGCCAGAGGTCTTTTGTTGATAAGACACCAGAGGAAACAAAGGAAGCGTTTACATGGCTTGGCTGTCGCGCACAACAGACGCATGAAAAGGGTGCTCGACAAATATTCGGAGTGCAGATGTTGCTTAGTGGGATTGACCCAAGTAAGGCTTCTTACCAACTGGTGTATCCAAAAATAGTATCGAAGACTGCCGAAGCCGTTGCCAAGATTACAGTCAACAACGCACAAGCTGCATCTGGGTGGCATAAGATGGGTGTTCCTGAGGAAATCATTGGCAAGAAGATTCTGCAACTGTCAGATGAGGACATAGCGTTGTGGGCCGCAAACATAGTTGCTGAACCGCCAACTAATGGAGGTAACAATCAATGAGAAAAGTAAGCGATCCCCTCGCTGGAATGCACACTTGCCGTATCGCAAGTTCTTCTGGAAGTGACCGCTGCGCTACCGTAAAAAGCGGAAAGGTGAACGATAAACCAATTGAGCGCGTGGTCTGTTGGTGGAAGGACAAGAGCAAGCCCGTCTCAATACGCTATCGTTTCAGCAATGGCTGGGGAAATGCCGAGGGCACAAAGCAGGCCAATGCTCATTGCGCCAGCCACAATGGAGAATTCCACGCAGGCACGAAGGATGCTGCAACGTCATTGCTGCCTTCGCTTTCTGAAGCGTTGAAGGTGCATGACGCCGCCCATGAATTGAAATCTGAAGAATTGCACAAATTTGCTGCAAGACTATTGGCACTAGTTGGACAGCCACACATTAGCACAGAGGATTGGGACAAGAACGAAGCACATAATCCTGTGTGGGATGAATTGCCCGCAGTTATTCAGTTGTCAGATGAGGCTGCATCAATTACTGGCAGCATATTGTACGAGGATGATGGTATTGCTGCAATTGTTGCAAAGCACCCTGATGCTATAGCAGCTTTGGAAGACGCAGACATAGATTTCAACATCATTGGGAGCGATGATATTGAGGGTCGCTCACGGATACCCGCTTATGAGTTGTGGCTGATTCGCAAAGACCAGCCTTGTGTAGAGTATCCACAAACCGATATGACCATAGGTGAACACATTCCAATCGGTTATTTTCGCAAGCAGGGTGCCTATAAATTCCCTGTTATTGCACAACCAATTCCCAAAGACTATGCAATCTATCAGATACACAAAACAGAAGACAACATTGTCATCTACAATCAGGACGGGGAACGGGAAACCGAATTTATTGATGCAGTTGATGTATTGGCAGAAATGGAGGAGCCGCAGAGCGCAATTTTTCTCGCTATCTGGGCTGATGAAGTAATGCAGATTTTTGATGTGCTGCAAATAAATGACCGCAATTGCAAGAATACGCTGCTGAAAGACAGATTGGAAACCATCGGCAATATTGCTTTTCCTGATGGCCTCGCAGTGCTACCGCAAACTACTATTGACTTGGCTGATGGCTTGAGGTATTTGCATGGACACCATTTAGTAAGATACGAGAGTGAAATACTTGATGATATGATTAGGCCATTCTGGTTCCTCTATACTGAAGCTATCAGAATAGGGCAGCCGCTGCCGCCCACAGAAATATCTGATAGCGTAACATGGGAATCGGAAGAAGATGTTCTGTCAGCACTAGAAGACAATGTTGTTTGCGCAATACCAGAGGGAGTAGACGCACAAATACATCGAGGAAAACACAACACATCTATATTCATCGGTAATGGAGGGCGCAATCGAGCGCATGAATTCCCAATCATTTGCGAGGCAGTTGCACAGTTAGAAATGCCTTGCATTATAGAGTGTGTAATCTCCGCAGAAAAAGATGGGGAACCAATGCCTGGCGCACACATGCTTAGTGATAATCTGATGGATATACCAACAATTGCACACTGTTATGACATCGCATATCTCGACGGAGAAGACATAACTTCATTGCCGATGGAGGAGAGGCGGGAAGAATTGCGAAAAATTCTTTACAAAAGTGAGGACAACCCCTTGACAATGATTCCATTATGTGATAGTTTTGACACAGATACATACTGGATATGGTCAAAAGAATACAACCGTGGTGCAGATGGATGGAGTGTTGCCACTGTTTTGTAATTATTTTTTTGACATAGTTTGTTTCTGTTCTTGATAAGAAAATAATAGATAGGGTGGTGTTCACCCGAATCTAAGCCTGCGGAGGACCGATACGGATGTTAGGTCTGCTGAAACAGGAACCTCAAACGTAAGGGGAGACACTTTATGCCAGATGCTGAAAACGTAGATGAAGCCGCTTCGCCAAATCCAGGTGCTGGCAACGGCGGGATTTGTGTTTGTCCAGAATGCGGCTATGAAAAGGAACATGATACTGGTGTTCCTTGTACAGCTATGAAGTGTGCTAAGTGTGGCGCAAAAATGCAGCGCAAAACTGATAGCGTTGAAAACGACGCCATAGAGGAAGCAATCGCTAACGCTATAGACGTTGATGGTGCAGAAGAAATTCTTCTCCAGGTTTTGGAAAGTGAAGATGTGTCGTTGCTCACGCTCGCAGAGGCTCGTGTCGATGAATTGAAAAACGATGGCAGAGAGCGTATCGAGGACACGTTTGTTGGCAAGGTAGAAAAGATTGATGACATCGAAGATGCGCCAAGTGATGGCTCGGTGAAGTTCCGCGCAATTGTGGCGCAAGTTGATAAAATCAACAAGAATCGAAGGTCATACCCGCGCAAGCAGTTTGAGAAAAATCTACCCCGTGTCAATCGCATGATGAGGGCGGGGAGATTTACAGGCCAGGATGGGCACCCAGGATTTTTATCCGGTGGAGGTCCTAGCAATATAGTAGTCCGTTATGACGCAGTATTTATCCAAGGTGATAATGTCTATCTTGAGGGAGCACTTATCCCTACTAGCGCAGGAAAAGACATAATGACGCTTTGGGAATACGACGTGCAAACGGAATGGTCCATAATCGGTTATGGTGACCGCAAAATCATAAAAGCAGATGATAGTCCAGATAGTAAAGATTACGATGAAATTCGTAATTACATTTGGGATGGTTGTGACCTCGTAGATAGAGGTGCTGCTAAAACCCAAACTGTCAAGTTCCAAAAAGACAGTCAAGAACAACTTGAACAAGAGGAGGCCACCATAATGGATGGTGAAACTGAAGTTGTAGAAGAAGTTGTAGAAGAAGTGGCTGAAAACACTCCAACGCCAGAAGTTCCGATAGTGGTTGATACACCCGTAGTTGGAGAAGTCGCCATTGAGCCGAAGGAGTATCAGATAGATGAGGCTGCTATCGCAGAGCGGGTTGCTGCTGCGTCACAAAAGCAGGTGCAAAGCAATCTTACTGACCAGATTCTCGCTACGCACGCTGCTGTTGATGCGGCTCGCGCACTGGTTGACGCTAAGGCGTCGGCAACTGCATCACTCAGTGATGGCAATGAAAAGGTTGCCAGTCTGATTAAGCCGCATCTGGACAAATGCACAACTGCTGAGGAAGTTGCGGAAGTCGTCCTGACTGTGGGGCCGCAGCTGAAGGCTCTCTTCGTGAAGGACCAGTACGGAGGCATCGGAATAATCACGGGTAACGAACGTGAGAAATTCTGGCTGCCAAACTACAACGGTGCTTCTGATGGCCGTGACAGGCCAGAAACTGTGGACGAAGTTTTCCGTGGTCTGATGGAAGGTATCGAGGATACTGGAGAAGCGATGCCGTCTAACCCAGCGCATAATATGCGCACCATCCTCGAAAACTATCACACGCATTACCCGAACTATTTCCATGCTTGTACTCGCCAGGGGTTCCAGATGCAGGAGACAGTTACTACAAGCACTGCGCTTGGAACTACAATTCCATACTTGCTTCCGCTTGTGCGCTCAATTTTTCCGAAGCTCATCCCTTACGAAATACAGTCAGTGCAGCCACTAACGCAGCCAACGGGAAGAGTTTATTTCCTAGACTTTGAGTATGCGTCCGGCACCTACAGCGGGTCGGATATGGACGATTCCGGTTCATTTGACTCAACCTGGAGCGAACACGATGAGGGTGATACCAAGAGTCAGATAGCCCTGGAATTCAGTTCGACCGATGTCACCGCAGTAGAGAAGTCGATTTACTACGACATCACTTCTGTTCTGATGCAGGACATGAAGGCCGCGTTTGGGTTGGATGCAGAACAGGAATTGCTCTCTGCATCTGTTGACCAAATCGCTAGGGAAATCAATGCTACGTTCCTTGAAATGCTGAGGGCTGGCGCAACGGCAGCCACAAATGAGTATGGTACTGCCAAGCCCGATGATTGGGAATCTCAGGGTGAGTGGTACAATCAGGGTCTGTCGCTGTGGGTAAACCGCACAAGCTCTGATATCTCTGCCAAGGTCTACGAAGGCGCAAACTGGATAATCGGTGACACCATTAGTCTCGCGCTCCTGAAGAGCATGAACCAGAATTGGACCAGTGATGGTGTTCCTGGTGACAATCAGTTTGGTGTCGGCCTTACTCGCGCAGGCACGTTCGCCAACACGTATACCGTATACGAGGCCACGTGGTTCACTGCCAATACGCTGCTCTTTGGCTTCAAGCCCGATAGCTGGATGAGGGCCGCAGCGGTGTTCAGTCCGTACATCCCGCTTTATATTTCGCCGCCAGATAGCGACGCTACGCAGAACAGGTTGATGAGAAGCACCAGTTCGCGTAACGCAATGGAGGTTCTTAAGGGTGATGGTCTAGCTACGATGGCAATTGCATCGGGCACTCAGGGCACGGAACCGTTCTGAGAGTAGGTTACAGCCGAAGTATGGAGGCGGGAGAGAAAATCTCTCGCCTCTTTTTTTTGTGTTGAATGCAGGCGGGGTGTGACAACCCTTGCTTTTTTTCATGTATCTGGTATAATGATGTGGACTATTGTTAACATCCATGGACAATGGAGATGTTTTGTGGGTAGGGTGCCATTAAGATTGAGAATACCTTGCGCTAAATATACGGGGTATGCGCAGGGTTCAATAGAATTAGCGCGGAGGCTGCGGGACGATAAGAGGATTGTGTTGGAGGTTTTAGCATCTAACAATAATGTGCCAGATTATTTGCTGCAAGATATTAAGGATATGATTGTGTCGGTGCCGAGATTGGGGTGGTTGGGAGTTCTAATAGGATTTCCGCCTGCATTGCCGTCGCTAGGAACGAAGTACAAAATCATTTACACGATGTACGAGACGGATGATGTGCCTGAGACTTGGCGCGGATATGTTACTAGAGCAGACGAGATTTGGGTTCCTTCGCAGCATTGCGCAAAGGTGTTTGGTAAATACAACCGAAGGATACGGATTATTCCGTTTGGATACAATGAGAAATTATTCAAGCGGGATGTGGGGAGGCCCAGAAAACAACGGGGAGATTTTCGATTTGGCTCTGTTGGTGTGATGTCGAAGAGGAAGGGCGTTGATGTGTTGGTGCGTGCGTTTTCGGCAGCGTTTCCACTGAAAAGAAATGTGTCATTGACAATCAAGACTAGGAACACACGCTGGTTGCCGGAGATTGATGACGAGAGAATTCATCTCATAGACACAGATTGGGAAAGCGAGCAACTGGTGGAGTTTTACCATGATATAGACTGCTTGGTGCAGCCTAGTCGTGGAGAAGGCGTTGGTCTCCCGCAACTAGAGGCTGCCGCTTGTGGCACACCAGTAATAACTACTAATTGGTCTGGGCCTGTTGACTACATAGATGACAACGGGATTTACGGATTGATGGTTAGCAAGATGGTGCCCGCAGAAAACATGCTGACAAAGAAGGCGCGTTGGGCAGAACCGAATATTGGGCACCTAGTGCATCTGATGAAACAGGCGTACAACGGTGAATTACAAGTGAGTGGCAATTACAAAGCCTTCTCCGTTGGCAACATGGCGGTGTTGTTCAGCAAGGCAATCATCGAGACTTGGAGGCGCATAAAAACATGAGTGCATTTGACCAAAGCACGTTGATTGCAACCATTCGAGCAAGGGGCGTTTCTTCATCTGATGTTAGTAACGCTGATTTAGCAACACTGATTACATCTTGTGTGAATAGGTATTCGAGTTATCGCCCTAATTTGATTATGACTACAAGCACTACTTGCTTAACTACAGTGGTAGACCAGCCTAATTATTCAAAGCCTACGGCAGCATTGTGGATAATTGATGTTGCGTGGCACCCTGATTATAGTTCATCTTTGTCGGATTTGTATACGGAAATATTGTTACAGAACATGCCTGCTGATGATTCTTCGCAATTGTTTATCCACTATAGGCAGTTGGCGCAATTGCACAGGTTTTTTGGCGGAAGTTGGAAGATAATCAATGATGAAATTTATCTAATACCTGAGCCAGGCACAGCAGGCAATAAAGTTGCTGTATATTACGCCACTGCTAAATCACTGGCGGATTTGGATACTGTTGCAGACCAGTTATTTGAGGACTTGGTGTTTTACACAGCAATGCAATCGGTTGCCAACAAGAGAATTCTAACTGGTGGTTGGAAGGCGGGAAATTATACCGTTGATGGGAAAGCCGCACTAGTAATGGCCGCCCATGCAAAAAGTGAATTAGGCAATGTGATACTTCGGCTTGCTGACAGCTATATTGCGCAGAGGAGCTAGACTGGATGCAGCCTCCAACGCCAGACACATGCAGTTCAACAAGAATACCGTGGACCGACCACGAGACGTATACCACACCAGTTGCGGTGCTGACCAATGAACCATGCTTGTTTGCACCCGCTAGTTCTGGTATAGAGTGGGGATTTATGGGGCCTGTGGGGACGCAGGATGACTTGCTATTCATAGGCTCTGGCGCAGATATTGAATATGGAGATAAAATTACGGATGATGAAACTAGCGTTGTGTGGGTTGTGGCGGAGCCGCCTCGCTTGTTCAAAAATCCTACCAACTGGGTAGCCGACCATTATCAGATGAAAATTGAGCGTGCGCCCATACAGTAGAGGTGTGTGAATGGCATCGTTGTACGAGGTAACAAATCAGATTATCGGTAGTCCAACAGCAACAGCGGGCTTAAGGTTCTACACAAACCATTCGGCTACGGAAACCCCTGGTGCTGGTGCAGTTTATGCGTTGACGTTGAAGCAAAAGGTTGAGGGGCCGCCGCCGATGCCGTTTGATGATGACCCTACTGGTGATTTTCCAGCTGTATACCTTGAGCGTATGGGTGGTGCATGGCCTCAGGCTCCAACAATAGAGGGGAACCAATATATCTGTGCTTTCATCTGCCACATTTATGTAGTGGTGCGGGTGGATAATGACGAGAGGCCAAAAGAAGAAGCGCAGGCAATGATTTGCAAGATAGTTGACAATATCGCAGCATCTACTAAAATAGGGCTATCTCATCTGACAACAGTTGACTGGCTTGGAAATGATGGGGATACAGATATATCTCATCTTTTCACAACACTGCATCCTCGTTACGCTATGGCTTCTACCAGATTTGCCGCTAAAGCTGTTTGGGGTTGATGCGTTATGATTACTATCGACCTTTCAGATTGGCAGAGATTAGCAAATGAATATGGGCAACGGATTCGCAAGTTGCGCTCACCAAATCCCTTTGGCGCTGCTGTTACCGCAGACATCACGAAGGCAGTTCGCATGGCTTTGTATCGGCAATTACTGATGGGCACACAGAGTTTGAAGAAGCAGCAAGCGTATTTTGCTAGAGAAGGACACGGGATGTATGGGCCGCATGGTGGTTTTGACCCAAAGATAGTAAACCCGCAGGAGTTTTTAGGTGGCAGGTCTGGCGGTGGTATGTATAAACAGTCGCATATTGACTTGTCGTTTGAAGGCGGTTCCACCACATTCAACTTGGTTACAGATGCTAAGATGGACCCTTACGGAACAACGCCAGAGGGTCCGCTGCCCAAACTTCTGAGAACTGGGTGGACAAGTACGGTCCAGACAAAAACGGGAGCAAAACAAAGGGCAATGGTGCCTCGGCCATTCGGCAAGTGGCTTGCCAGTAGTTATCGGACGTTGCTCGGTTACTTCCAAACAGGGCTGTTACAAAACATAGGATTTAGGAGGAAGTGATGGTTCCACACAGGCCATTGTTCAAGATGGTAACGTCGCAGTCGTTTGCAACACCAGTTCCAAGAGGCGGAGTGATAGGTGCTTTTGGCATCCTTGATGAAGGAGTTCCCTATCTAGCCACACAAATTATCGCAGAAAAGTTGGCGCTGCTTGACCCGCTTGCTAAGTTCGATGAAATGCCTTTGCGCCCGTTTGTGCCAGGCAAAACAAAAAGGTTGCTGCTGTTTTTTCCAGGCGGGATAGGTGATATAATCTCACTCAATCCTTGCTTAGAAGATTTCAAGTACAAGTATCCAGATGTGGAAATTGGCGTTGTTTCTGCGCAATCGGATTCGCCGCTTATGTTCCCGTGGTTTGACCACCTTTGGGATTATCCGATACGCCAGGATATTGGTGAGTATTATGATGCTTGGGTGAATGTGGCAGAATTGGATAGGCAAAGTATTGAGCGGGAATTGTCTGATACGTTCGCTGAATACCTACAGATAGCCCCGCCTCAAAGAGGGGCAGATTTGATAGTTGATAATGCAATGCGTGATGTTCTGGTGGAGACATACGTTACGCCAGGGAGAACTGCTATCGCATTACAAGCAGGTTCGGCAGACCACTATCGCTCGTTGCCTACTCAGTTTATTGGCATTATCGGAGTGGGACTCGTAGAAGAATACGGATGTGATGTGTATGTTCTCGGTGCCCCCAATGACCGCCTCACTTTCGTAGGTGACGATAATACCAAAGTTGGGCCACCAGAACACATGCACGATATGTGTGGAAACCTAACGACGCTGGGAATGTTCATAGCTTTTATGGATTGTATGGACGCAGTGCTCACAGTAGATACTGCTGCTATGCACATTGCTGGAGCGTTGGACATTCCAACGTTAGCTATATTCGGGCGCACAGATGGAGCTAAACGTACACAATATTATCCATCTGTTTCGTATTTACAAGGGCAGATGGATTGTTGCCCATGCAATACTATCGAAGGGATACCACCTTGTGAAGGCAGATGGTGTGAAGCAATGCTGAAGTTGAGGCCAGATGACATTGTAGCCAAAATGATGGAGGTGCATAACGATGCGCAACCTAGTGCTTGACCACATGCCAGATGACGATGAACTGACGATGCTTGCCCTGATTGGGGGCACACATGGTTTGGATGAAATCTCGGTTGAGGTCAATGGCGTGAAGAAAACGCTGAAGATTCAGAAGCAAGATGCTGAGGGGCGGGTGTTGCTTGAGGGATGAATGGTCTCGTTTACCTTACGTTCAACTCAGCCAAAGAGATTCGGCATGGCAAGTGGAACAGTTTGGTTGATAACGTCTCGCTTCCTATTATAGCACACGTCATTGACAACGCCAGCACGGATGACACCGTTAAGTTGCTTGATGATGTGGGAATCCCTGTTCACCGCAATGAAGAAAACGTGGGATATTCAGCAGGAATCAACCAAGGGCTGCGTCACCTTTTGGACAAAGGTGTTGACGAATTTATCTTCATTGTCAATCCTGATGTAAGATGTCCAGAAAAATGGGACAAAAAACTGGCAGAACCCCTTGCGTCGATGGAAACATGTGGTATAATTGGTGCAAGATTAGTCATGCCCAATGGTGAAGTTATTCACTCTGGTGGACAAGTTACACCGCAACAAACGTTACGTCTTTGGCCGGTGTTGTATCCTGTAACAGACAATATATCAATTGTGTCAAAGGAAGGTTTATGCGCTACGCATTTTACACATGATACTGCAAATTATACGAAGCCACATTGGTGCCCTTGGGTAACGTTCGCAGTCGTTGCGCTGAGGGTAGATATGATAAAAGATATAGGCTTGCTGGATGAAACATACTTCCTCTATAGTTCTGATTCGCAGTATTGCATGAGAGCTTGGTATGCGGGGTGGGATTCGTGGTGTAGCCCCGTTGCCTTTGAGCATGGCAGGAGCGCTAGCTTGCAGCAAGCTCCTAGTGCAATACAAGACCAGGGCAGGAGTGATATGTTGCGCTTCGCCCATGAGGAGGAATCTAAATGGCTGCAATTACTGGGCGTTGGACAGCCAAAGAAGATGTAAAGGTTGTAAACGTTGATGGCGGTGATGTCCTGGCTTTGTTCCAGAATTTCACGCTGGATGTTACTGCTGATGAAATAGATGTGGGAGCAGCGCGGGATACGTGGAAAGCAAGGGAATTTGGTACACTCGATTGGAGCCTGCGCGTTACTAGCTTGCTCAATGCAACCCCTAAGTTCATAGCATCGTGCATTAGCGCGGGTGTAATTGTTGTGTCGATTTCCTGTACTACGTTTTACTTCGTAGGTTCTGGGATGATTACTGGTGCGCCACTGACTGGTGACAATCCTATGACAGAGGAATGTACGGTAGTTAGCGCAGGACTGACTGCGCCAACTATGACATTCTCATAATCGGTAGTTAAGCGCAAATACGTGTTCTTTTTGAACACGTTGAGTGCTAAACCGCATGTACTATAATACAAGACGGGGGGTAGGAAGATGTCTGAAGATACAAATGGTGTTTCCGAGATGGAAGAGATGGACGAGCAGGTTGAGCGTATGGAAGAAGGATTTACTCACGCTGACCTAATGTTGTGGAAAGGGGAAATATCTTTGTTGGTAAATACGGAAGCTGCAAAAGCTGAGTGGCTGTTGCAAGTTCATCGCCATACAGCAAAAGAAGATGTGGAACTCTTTACTGTTGATGATGTTGATTTGACGAAGATTTTCCAGTCTATATCTCTTTCTATGAATAATTGGCCCGATGGGATAAAGCCTGTTCTCTATTTCGAGAAGTTGGTGGATGGCGTTGCGCCACGGTTTATCCATCGCACTGGAGAAACAGTAGGTGTGCATATTGTCAATACGGGATTTGAGTTGGTTGGTAACGCAGAGATTGATGATGTTGAGTATGTCATGGACAATCCTATGCAGGAGAAAGTGACGTTAGTATTCGATGAGGTCCCCACAATAACGGTGAAGGAGCAGGATGATGAGTGAAGACGTGGAAAGCACAGAAGATGATGGCGTGAAGTTTGAAGCTCTTGTAGATGGAGAACCAGTAACGGACGAAGAAGAAATAAACGAAGCAGCCAGAGTAATACAGGATGCTAGTGAGGACGCCCAGCCGCAAAAGCAGTATGCCACCGTAGATGATGTCAAGCAGTGGGAAAAAGACCGCGTTGAGAATGCGGTGGATTTCGAGGTGCCTGGTACTGATAGGTGGTTCAAGATTGCGCCAGCAGACATGAACACACTCTACAAACTTTCAACTGCTGGGTTGGCTGCTATGGGTGCAGATGGAGACAAGGCGGCGTTTATTGAGGCTATGGGTGATGCGGTGGTGCAGTCCGCTGTCGTTCTGCCACAACTTGATAATGCTGCTTTAGCAGCGCTGAAAGCATCTGACAGTGCGCTATATCAGGCTATCCTAGAAGAGTGCCAGAAGGTCTCCCACATGGAGGATTTGGCACAAGGCTTGGAGGGTTTTTTCTAAGCCAGCCTCTAATATATGAACTATGCGACGCTTGCATTGAGCATTTGGGCGTTTTGCCATCTCAGTTGTCGCTGTCGCCCGCTCAGTGCAAGGAGTTGCTGGCTTATCACAGAATAAAGAATAAGTCGCAAAACATATGCCCTGATTGCGTTGATAAGTCGCAAGTGCAACCGAGGGAGTGTTTTATCTGCGGCAGTATTTATACAGATAAGCAGGGTGTTGTTGAACGTCATATGGAGGACGCTGCGCCAGAAGACGGCGGCGTAAATTTCCAATCAAGTGATGGTTCGTATTCGACACCCGCAGGCTTCATGACAGCAGTGTTGCCAAAAAGTGAAAAGACAGATGAAGAAATAAGCGCAATGGAGCACAAGTGGGTTGAGAAGATGGGCAAACACAAAGTAATGCTTACACAGGAAGAAATGAACGAGAAGTACAAGTGGTAGGTGGTGCCGATGGCGTTTGAAGACACTGTAATCACCAAATTTACTGTTCGAACAGGTGACCTAGATGCCGCCTTGAGTAAATTTCAAGGTACGTTGGGAAAAAGTGCTGGTGCTATAAATAAGGTATCTAATGCAGCTAAGAAAAACAAACAAGCATCTGATAAAATGACCCAAGGCCTCAACAAAAACGCTAGCAGTGGTATGCGTGCTGGCAAGAGGTTTGAAGAGTTAGAGAAGCAGATTGATCGTATGGAACGTGGCTTTCGCCGTGCCGCCATATCCCTCACCACAGGCAACAAATTTCTCGATATGCTATCCACTCGCTTTGACCGCGCATCGCTGATGATGTGGAAGTTCACGATGGCTGCTATCCCCATTCGTGAAATGATGATGCAGGCTGCTGTTGCCACTGGCGTTGGTGTCATGGCTATCAAGAAGCTATCTGATGAAGCTACGCTGATTGATTCTACGAGGCGGGCATTTGAGAAGATGACTGGCTCGATGGAAGAAGCGGGCAAGATGGTTGAGTATCTTCGTGACCAAGCCCCCCTCATCAGATATAGCTTGACAGAAGTTTTGGAAGCAGGTCGTGTGCTTACGGTTGCTGGCTATGATGTGACCTCGCTCATCCATCCTATGGGTGACTTGGCTGCTGCTATCAACCAGGATGGTGTGGATATTGCTTCTGCTTCGCGTGCTTTCGTTGACGCAATGCACGGAGAATTCCGTCGGCTTCGCAACACCTTCGATATTACTAAGGAGGAGGTGCGGGAATTCGCTGGTGCCGCTATCAACGCACAGGGTCAGGTTGTTGACCGTGCCAAGATGCAATGGGCATTGCTGGAAACAATACAGAGGAAATATGGTGGCGCAAACGAAGCCATGATGGGCACAATGATTGGCTCCGTGTCCAACTTCAATGACCAGTTGAAGAGGCTGGGAGCAACGCTGGGTGGTTTTATTACACCTGCTTTGCAATCCGCATTATCATGGGGTGCAAAGTTCGTAGGTAGAATGAATGAGATGGCAGAGAGTACGGGGGCTATAGTTGGGTGGTCTGTGATTATAGGTACTGCTATTGCAGGTTTTGTGGCGTTGGGTGCCGCTGTCGCCAACGTTGCAATTCAATTTATGGGTATCTGGTCTTCGTATAAGATATTCCAGCAAACCTACACTACTGGTCAAAAAGAAATGATTGAGGTTGAACTTGAACTTGCCAAACTCAATCAGATGATAGCAATGCAGCAGGCTGTTGACGCTGCACAGACATTAAAAATGGACGCAAAGATTATTGCGTCGCTGAAAAAAATTGCTGCTGAAAAGGCTAAGGCATTAGGATTTGCGCCTAGTGGCACTGGCTTGGGTGGACCAGCAACTGCGGCGGTTCCTGGAGCGGCTGGTGGGGCGGTTGGAGGTGTGCTTTCTAGAGAGGCTAATACGCTACAAAAGATAAATACACTTCAGCGTAATTTGGTAGTAACGCAAAATGCACGGCTAAGGCTGGCTGCTCAAATAGCTGATGCTGAGAAACGTATTAAGCGCGGGTTTGTTGTGCCTGCATATCCTGGTGCCAAAAGTGGGCCATCAGCATTACAGCAGGAAGCTAATAATGAGAAAATGAAAGTATATTATCAGAAACTAGGAGTTAAAGAGGCAAACCTGAGGCTCGAATTAAGCCATAAGCAGCACATGGTGGAAAGGGATATTGCGTTAGCAATGCTCAAGCAACGCAGGGCGGTAGCAGCGCAAACTCTTGCTACTCAGCAAGCTATGACACCAGGAGATGTACGAGAAAGGGCAGGCCTTAGCAAATTAGCTATGGCGGAACAAAGATATGTACATGCTGTTAGACGTTTTACAGTGGAGATGCGTACCCAAGGACCACGTATGCTCCTTGCACCACTACAAAAAGCCACAACGTTCTTAGGCCAAAGGTTTGCACATACTGGTAGGCAGTTGGCAGCATTTGGTGCTAGTGTAAAAGCTGCTGCTAAGACGGCGTGGGCAAACGCCAAGGCTGGCCTAAAGTCTATTGGCTCTATGATGCTGATGAATTTGCAGTTTTTAGCAGTTGGATTGGCAATTGCTGGCGTGACGTATTTATTGAATACGAACAAGCGAGCATTTGAAAATCTTACTAGTAAAATAACCGCTGTTACTGAAAAATTTAAAGAAATGGCAGAAGTTGTTCCAACTAGCGAAGCAACAAAGGAGGCCGTTGCGCAATTAGATAAATTCAAGGAAATATTAGCGTCTTACAAAACACAAGTTCCCGCCCACTACATAGGTCCTATGCGTCCATTTGAATGGGGACAAACAAAGGGTCAGATGACAAAGCCTGAGGCAACAGAGTTCACTAGGGATTTCTGGACAAGGGCTGGAACATTTGTCAAGAATATGTCTGATGAACAACGCAAGACATACTCAAAATATGTGACGCCAGATTGGTTTGAACATATAGAGAAACTTGGTGAACAAGCACCGACTGCATCCGCAGAAGAAGTACAAGCTATGGAAGCTGGGGTAATTGGATTTGAGGGTGAAATGTTGCTAAGTGATATGCAACGTCAGGTGGCAAAAGAACAAGGCGAAACTGTTAGTAGGACGACAAAGCAATATGAAGATTTAACCGCTGAGGCTGTCAAATGGTTTGCAGAAGTTGAGAAATTAAAGGCTACGTATGATGGAATGGCTCCTGGGCAAAAACGAGATATTGTTCTTGGTAAATTGCGTAATGCTATGCTGCTTGATGAGAATGCTACCAGAGAAGACATAGAAATTACTGCTGATGATTTGGTGAAAGCAGCTAAGGATGCGCTTGATGTTGGCAGACTTTATCGCAAACATTTGGAATCCCAAGCGAAGTTACGTAAAGATGAGTTGGTATCTGCTGATGCTATGGAGAAGGCTATAGGAGATAGCAAAAAACAAGGCAAGGATATGTTGCTAACATTGTTGCAGCAGCAGGATGCTTTAGATGCTGGAAAGAAGAAGTATGATGAATACAAAAAGGTGCAGGATGCATTGATAGCGGCACAACCAGCTAGAACCAAAGAATTGAATAAGCAAACAGAAGAACATAAGAAGCAGTTGGAGTTTGCGCAAGCAATTCTTGATGTAGGCATGGCTCAATTGCGCATTGAAGAATTGAAGGGGGAGCAGCAATTATACACTGCTGGCGGTGGTAAATATGCAGGACTTTTGTTTGGGAAAGAAAATATAGATGAACAGGTAAAACTTTACGCTGCTGCTCGTAAAAAGCAGATGGATGCCGCGCAAAAAAAAGTTGATGCTGCGGAGAGTGCGCTGCAGGAAAGTCCATCTGCAGAAACGCGCAAGAACCTAGCTAATGCGCAAGCTGCTTATGCAAGGGCGAAGCAGCATCCATCAGATGAAAGTCGTGCGGCTATGGCGGAAGCATATAAACTTTATGAAACTAAGGGCACCGAAATGGTTGGGTTGCAGATGGGTGAGGTTGAGTTGGGTTCTGGCGCAACATCTATGGAAAAGGTAGCTAATTCCTATGCTAAGGTTAGCATTATGGAAGATGCATTGGCAAGACAGAAGGCGGTTAATGCACGAAATATTCAAGACCTAGAAAGTGCTGGTGAGGATGAAGCATTTATCGCGCTTGCCAAGCGTATAGCAGCGGTGAAGGAACTTCGGGAGCAGCACAAGATTGACGCTGAAAACCAAAAAGCGCAAACGGAGTCTATGAAGTATTACATAGATGCATTGAAGGTTGGCCGCAAGGAGCGGAAGCTTGAAGGCGCAAGCGTTAAAGATATGCTTGCATACAATATTGCAATTCTCAAGCAAGAAAGGGAGTTGGCTCTGCTCCAAGGCAATAGAATCGCTGCTGCTAATGCTGCCGTAGCAATCGAACAGGCGGAGAAAGACGCAGGCGATGCCAATGTTAGCTTGAGGGAACAGGGATTTGGTATATTGCAGCAGCAGGGCGAGATGGGATGGGTTGGTGACGATGTTGTTGAAAAAGCAAAACAAGCGTGGGCGAATTTCTACCTCTGGCGTTCTAAGGAAGAGAACCGCACTGTAAAAGAACAGTTTGATGACTATGAAAAGTATATGAAGTTGATGAAGAATGATACTGAGGGTGAGTGGGGAAAGATAATTGATAAGGTGGTTGGTGCGCCGCAAGCAATGATGGAGCAAGCACTACATGAATCTGGAATATTTCGCAAACTTGGTACTGACATATTGGGCGGAGGACTTGGCGCAAAGGAAATGAAGGCTACGCTTGCTGGGCAAAATAACAATGAAATCATGGTGAGGGTGAAGGTTGAAGACCTTACTCCTGCTATGGTCAAGGGTAAGGTGGCCGCAGCAATGCCAGCATTGATGCAGCAGTTCGGGAGAGAGTTGGTGGGTGTGCTTAATGCATAGTCGGGAGATTTTTCATGTCCAACGATAAGGCTGCGCTGTCAGTAGTGGTGAAAAAGCCCACCTACGTCCTCGATAGACAATCGGAGGCTACTACCCACACGCCTGGATGGAATATTCGTGATTATGAATTGACCGACATCTATGTTGATGACCTCAGTAAGTCGGTTATGCTCTCGCCAACATATCGACCAGATAACTACAAGTGGGGAAAAGACGATTATGGGCTAGAACCAGACACGCGCTCCGATTGGATAGACTCCAATAATGCATTTGGTAAGGGTGGTGCCCACGTTGGCTGGGCTGGAACGAAGACAACCCCTTGGCTTATGTACCCAAATACAAATCACTTGATACCACACAGTAGAGGACTTCGCGTTGATGTCTTGTGGTATCGCCCTGCCGATGCAACTGATATTTCACTGGAGATTTTCCCTCGCATAAATCTCACCAAGACGCAAGAGATAAGCGGAACTGATTACTATTTCTCACCAATGCACTTTGCCATCACAGACAGGGCGCAATTTCTCGTGTATGAATATCCGTTCGATACTTACGATACATTCGAGACAGACCCGTCATCCATACACACACAGAAGTATCACCACCACATTGTTGAGAATCCAAAGGACTTGAGTTCTGAGTGGCTGTCGTTTTGGATACAGCCAATTACGCCAGAGACGTTTATTGTCAAGTCTGATGTGCTGCGTGATGGTGGGTTTTTCTACCAGAGTTCGTATGATGGCAGGGAAAACATCTCGCTATTTCCTACGGGAATTGCTGCAATAAGAAGCCTGAGTGGTGGATTATCCATGTGTCGTATTACGCCTATGGAATGTGCTACAACTGGTACGATAAAGAGTGGTGTGGTTGAAAAAGACAATAGTAACTCTGTGTACCCCACGGTTAAAGTATTTGGGTGGGGCAGTACAGGCTATCTCGATAATACGACAATTCCAGCGGGCGGAGAGTTGGGCGGCGTCTCTTACAAGATTTACGCATTGGAGGGAGATGACGATAATTATACCGAGGTAGAGATTTCGTCAACAGATACACAGGAGTTTAAAAGATTCAAGTGGGAGGTAACTCTCACGGCAACTGCTCATGTGTCTCCTACGTTGACTGATATAGTTTGCCAGTTTGACCAAAGCGCAACTACCGACACTAGTAGCACCACAGATATATCTGCTGATGTTGAGATACTCTCTGAACAGTTGAGTACGGAATTGGAGGGGTATCGAGCAACGCTGAAGATACGCAACCAGGACGGGCTTTATGATGCACTATCGCAAAGACCACTGAATGAGATTGACTATGATGTTGATGGAGAAGACAGAGCAGTTCTCTATACGCTGAACCCAAAGTTTGACTTGTGGCAATCACCAACAAAGTCCGCACTGGAAATCGAGTGGGAGTGCGGGGATGGTTTTGAGTTGTTGAAGCAAGATGTTGTTGCCAATCAGCCGCCTTACGATGGTATGATATTGAGCGATGCATTGAGTGAGTTTATGGTAAGGCAAGGCTGGCCTGCTGCAATGCTGGATATAGATGCTACGCCAAATGTAAGATTGGGAAAGAAGAGAACTAGTGGAAAATTCCAGTTCAAGCCAGAGAGTGGAACAATGGCTATTGATTTCATCCGAACGTTACATGACCTCTTTGGATTTGAGTACGTATGTCGATTTAATAAGGATGGCAAGTTCCAATTCAAGGAACCGTCAACGGCTTCGTCTCGCACATTCTATATGTCGAAAAATGCTTTGGCTGACGGCTACTATGTTCAAAGAGGTTCGCAGGTTGAATTTATGATGAATGAGTTCTATAATGAACTGCAAGTATTTGGCAAGGACAACAGGACTGGCAAAATAATCAGTGCTATAGAGAAAAATACTGGTAGTCAAACTGACCCCAATGCATTTGACTATATCGGGCGGCGCAAATTAGCAGTATACTGGACTAACTTCAACAGGCAAGAAGAGATTAATTGGGCCACGTATGAATTGTGGAAGAAGTTTGGTAAGATACGCTGCCGCTTTACATTCACCACAAAGTTCGACCCTACGTTGCGTGAAGGAGATTTCATCCAATTCAATGGGGACATAAGGCTGTGGAAGATTACATCGATGAACACTGAAGTATCGCCTGCAACGATGTCTCGCCAAGGAAATGTGCAGGGTTGCCAAATGGAAGTTATCGAACAGCCGCAGGCCACGTAAGGAGAAATTGCTATGCTGTTGCCGCCAAATCTTGTGTCCGACCTGAGGCGTGCCGTAAAGGACGGCAGGGCGGTTTCTACATTTGGCGGACTTGTTATGACTGACCAAGTTTTCGCCAACACTGGCGACCTTTTGGGTATGATTGATGAGGCACCGAGCGGCGCAGATACCACAGCATTATCCCGCTACATGACTTACTCTGTTGTAATTCCTACGGAACCATTTATTCGCACAGAGACTTGCGTTGGACACTGGCATATGGATGCAAGCAGTTCGACTCCGCCAGTCACCCTCGATGAAACGTCTAATGACAATGATTTGTTATTGGGTAATTGTACGCTAGCATCTGGTGGCAAGTGGAGCAATTGCTTGAGCCTGAATGGGACAACCGCAGTGGCTTCCGTCACAATATCATCCACTGAACCGATAGGGAAATTTCTGTTCGTTGGATTTTGGATAAAACCGACAACGTTGATAGGTACAAGTCCGCTGGTTTATTTGGATGATGCGTTTTTGCTTTATGCGGAGGACACTGGGCTGAAACTCTCAGTGACTGACGGGGTAACGCCAGAGATAGTCGACCCTAGCCTAACCCTGACTGCGGGAGTATGGCAATACGTTTCGTTCCAATTCAACGCAGGCACTATATTTATAAGCGTTGGAGACTTGGTGTACAAGACAACAAGTACGCTGACAACGTTTGCTGCTCATGGAACCGCTTTGCAAGTTGGCAATAACCTTGGTGATTATTACGATGGTCTACTAGATGAGTTGTTGATTGACGCCAATGTGCGGATTGAAGATGATTGGCCCGTCGTCACTGATTTCGCAGGCGCAAACGATGTCATCTTTTGGTCATGCAACGAGAACAGTGGGACAACGATGAGTCCTGCGGGCTTTTTGGGAATTACAGCCACGAAGCACGGAGGAACGTGGGTGGCGGGATACAGGGACTATGCCATTCAATTTAATGGGACAACTGATTACGCAGACGCTACGCCAGTCGCAGAGACGTTCAGTGACGATGCGTTATCCATCGAGGTTGGTATCAGATTTGATGTTGATGCAGCCTGCCAAATTATCTCGCAAACAAGTGGAATAAATTTAGAGTACACAGGCACACACATTCGTGCCAATATAAATGGTGTTTCCGCAGGAGCCACAGATATCGCACCATTGACAGTAGACACAAATACGTGGTACAATATAGCCGTCGTCTACAACGGTTCAAAGAAACAGTGCTGGGTTAACGGTCAGAAATACGGAGAGATAGATGCCACGGGCACCGCCT
>Ga0307928_10000756_pt1 | contig 24364 bp, 49 predicted proteins | sample AceLakmetagen232_FD_201815 | JGI IMG/M metagenome (GOLD analysis project Ga0307928, IMG submission 201815) | Saline water microbial communities from Ace Lake, Antarctica - #232 | ecosystem: Environmental > Aquatic > Non-marine Saline and Alkaline > Saline | place: Antarctica: Ace Lake... | reverse complement strand
CGTGGTGGTTGTGACCGGCCCGCCCGGCCTATCTAGATCGTACGGGCACATGTTACACGGATACGAAGAAGGTTTCAACGCCGATTATGAACTTTATCGACGTAGGCATCCACTTCCCTGTCCGTCAGACGCTCGTCGGTCTTGCGGAGCACGGTGGCCATCTCCATGAGGGTTGGCTCAGCTGCTGGTTCGGGCACGTGCACTCCTGTGGAACCGGCGTAGGTTGTACATGATGAGCATGTTCGGGCTGACGACGCTCACGCCACTGGCCTCGAATGGCTTGGTGATCTGCGCCACGTGCTTCGTGTACAGGTTGGTCAGCACACGATACAGGGCTTGGTCTGCCTTGCTCTTCATGCAGGCCCGGAACCAATCGAACTGCTCCACGTCGGTTTTGTCGAACAGGTTCGTGGGGATCGTGATCGTGAAGTACGTCATGGCCTCGCCGAGGGCCAGACTGCGGCCACCGGCGATCGCCCGTCCCTTGTAGCGGCAGTACTGGTCCTGGAGGCTGCAGACGGCGATGCCGACCTTGAAGGCAGCCGTGTGCCCCAACTGGCGGGCGAAGACGGTGACGCCCCCTCTGGACAAGGGTTTTACGGCCTCCTCGTCCTTGTATAGCCGGTAATGTCCGATCCACTTGTTGTCGTTCAACATCAACATGTCTTTCTCCTCACAGCTTCTTCAGCTGTTCTTGTGATTCACCGAACACTCTGGTCCGATTGTCGAAGGGTACGAAGGCGAGCGTCTCGTCCCCATCATCGCTGTGCGTGTACACCCGGAAGATCTCGCCCTTCGTGTGAGGGCCGAGGGCGCTGATCGCATCGTCGATCGCCCCAGCCGCCGAGTACGACATGCTGTCACTCACCTCGATCCTGACCTCGATAACTGGCTTGAGATCAACGTCTCCGCCGTCATCTTCGGCTTGAATCGATTCACCGTCGCAAAACGCCGTCTCCCCCCTCAGCTCGGCGACAACCTTACGCGCCTCCGGTGTGTCTTCGACGACCACCGTGCCCATCACTGAATAGTAGATTCCCACTCTGTACTCCTCGTATTGTCCAGGCCCTCCCACATGCGCTCTAACCGTACGAGTGCCTCTCGCAGGTTGAAGCGAACGAACAGGCTGGCCCAAGATTCCGTGCGATCCATGGCCGCACCGATTTCCGCCAAAGATTGGTCACGAAAGTATCGGCGGACGAATACCTCTTGCTCCACACCCGTAAGGTGTGTGGCGTAATAGTCGATCTGCCGCTGAAGATACCAGCGGTCTACGTGGGAGAGACCCAGGCCGGGTAGCTTGTGGAACATCCGCCGCCTGAACTCCTCGGCCTCCCTCGAATCATGGTGGGCAAAGATCGCCGGGTATCGCTTACCCCCCGACTTCCTGTACACCCACTTGTCCAGCAGGCGCCAGAACCCGTAGCACATCATCTTGCGGATGTAGGGCCAGAAGTCCCAGGCGTTAGGCAGCTCCGGATCGTGATCCTCGGCCGCCCTCCGACCGAACAGGAACATGAACGACACGAAGTCTTCCCAGTCCAACCAGGGCGGCATGAACCGGTGCTTCTTGGCCATCCGTCTGGCCAATATGCGGGCCACCGCAAACAGGGCCTTATCGCTGGCGACCGGCACCTAAGGCCCCTAGCATCGCGGCTGCGACCACGACAGACTGGAACGGGCTGCCCATCTTTCTTGGTCTGCCCTCGGCCCTCTTCTTCTGCCGTCTGAGCATCTCTTCCTCGTGCTGCGCGTCCTTCCGCTGCTTGCCATCTACGGACAGGCCGCGGGTCAGACACCCGTGGAACGGCTCCGGGTTCTCCGGGCGGGCCGGACAGGATCTGCGAATCCCGTCCGTGAAATTGTCTCGCAACATCGTACGCAGCCGCTCGTCCCTATTCTCGGGAGGCGACTGCTTCAACTCGGCCAACAGGTCATCCCACACACCGTCAGCGTCTTCTTCGACGAAGCGTTCCAGCGCCTCGTACGCGTCTTCTTCGGGGAGAATCCCCACCTTGCTCTTCAGCACACACCGCCACTTCTGGGCTCGCTCCTCGGCCATCGCGGCCAGGAGGCTACCGGGCGGCGGCGGACTGCGTCGGCGACGTCTCTTCTTCCTCTTGGCTGCCATCGTGTTCTCCGCAAATGATTTTCCGTATGTTCAAGTTGTACGCTAAGCCTGGGACCAACGTCAGGTGATTGAACCTGTTCTTTGGCGACCAGCCGAATATGCCGGTGACCCGGAGCCTGCCGCCGCACTCGACGCACCGGTTTTCCAATAGCTTGTCCACCAACGACAGGGCCTCCGGGAACAACCTGGTCATCCCATGCCCGTACAGCAGGAGGTTCGTCTGCCTCGGACACTCGCTGCATCGGGCGTCCACCGATAGGGGTCTATTGGTATCAGGCACGCTCGCCCTCCTGTGCCGCCACAACCCGCTCGTCGGCCATCTTCTGCATGGCCAGCCCCTCGAGCATGTCGGCCGCAGCCTCCAGAGTGTGCGACACCTGTCCGGGCGTCGGACAACCATCCCCGTATACGCCGATACTGCAGATCCTGGTGCCCCAATTACGTAGCTTCTTCGCCGCGTCGATCACGTCGATATCCCGTGGGTTCATGGCCGACGTTCGCCCGGCCTTGTACGACACGGCCCCCACGAGCACGATGACAATGATTCCTACGACAACCCACAATACTGCCATGTCAATCTCCTCTCAGACAGTTTAGGCCATGATCAGATAACACCCCTGTGGCATTTTCTGGTGAGGGTACCGCGACCGCCACGCGTCGGACGCAGCCTTGGCCAGCCCGCCCACCTTGTCGCGGGGTCCCACGTCGAGCGTCACGTCAGTGGCTGTGCCGCCCTTCAACTTCAGGCGGAACAGTACTGCCGTCTGTTCCGTCCGCCGCATGAGCTGCTTCGCCTCTTTCAACTGCACTACCTTCATCGTCTTCTCCACGTTGGCCAGCGGCGAGGCTGGCTTTGATCTGCTGCTGTTGTTCGTCCGTCAGGGGTTCCGACGACGGATCTGCCCAGTTTTTCTCGTGGTCTCCCAAGCGCAATAGCCTGACAGATCCACGGTCTTCCGAGAGTATGTACAGCGAACTGTGATGCTTCACTAGCCGCCACGTGGTCTTCATGGTAGCGGCATCGCACACGTAGGGCAAGTCGTTAGGTCCCTTTACCAGCCTGAACTCCAGCTCACCTGTTCCTGGGTTCAGACTCTTGTGGAGCCTCCTGTACAAGGATCCGAACACGAAGAGCGTCTTGATCATCTACCTCTCCTCTGCCATCTGTTCTTGCAGCTCTTCCATGTGCTCCAGACGGGTGTGACGTCCAACCGTCTTCTTTGCCGGGAACCAATGGTCAAACCTGTAGCGCAGGCTGACGTTGATCACCCTCTGGCACATGTCTTCCTCGAAGTTGCCGATGTGGCACTTGTCGTAGTTGAGGCCCAACGTCCTGGCCAACCACCGGTACGCCGAATCGCGTGAGACCAGCGGCCGCTGCTTCTTCGAGCCAGGTACGCCCTTCCAGATAGGATCGAACGCGTCGTGAGCCCGTGTACGTACGCTGCGAACTTCCGCGTTGCCGGGCACGCCCATAGGCTTGCCCGTAGCGTTGTGGGCACCATGTGACCCCCTACACCGGGGGAACTTGATGCATCCGTAGAACTTTCCATATTTTCCGTCGCGGAGCCGCATCGGGGCGCCGCAGTCCGGACATTTGAGATCTTTCTTCATCTCAATTACTCCCTGTTCTCGCCAGAGAACTCTTGCACGGCTACAAAGCCGTTCGTACAATCATCATATGATGAACATCCCAGAGAACTCCAGGGTGCTCTATCTGAGTAGGCGGGGAAACGGACTGTTCATGCTAACCAACCTACCCCCCATACGCTCCGAGGTAGGACAAACTGGTAAGCACGAGCTGTACATCTCTCCCGGTGACATGGTCGGCCTAAACAACCTGTGCATCATCGGCACGATCGCCATGTTCGGTGCGGAGGCAGCCCACATGGCTCGCCTCTCGTGTGTTCGCGTATGGATCAACAGCGGGGCTGTCGGCGGCGACAAGGTCAAACTCCCCTCGGTCGCCAGCTCGTAAGCCCATCAGATATTTCCGCTGAACTCCGCGGGTGACTCCTCGCCCTTCGACAGACACGGCTCCGTACCCGGATTGGGGACCACAGGACCCAGCGTAGGCGGATCCGGCTCTACCGTCGGAGGATCCGGCTTATCGTCCGACTCCTCGATCACCTCCACGATCTTCTTGAACCCGAACAACCTACTCGGGGGCATTACGATCTGGATGCGGCACGACACATCACCGCCGGACACCGCCAAATCGGTCATCGGCGAGGAGTGGGCAGCCTCGATACCGGCGTCCTCGCATGACTTCTCGACCTGCGCCAACAGGTGGGACAGTATCATCCCCCGGCGGCAGACGAGGTACTCAACTCCACCCAGACAGGTTGACCGCCGCACAACTTCTGGATGACGGCATCTTTCACGCTAATCTGCAGCTCGCTTCCATTACCGGCATATAGGTCCATCGTCCTGTCCTTTCGTGAGCTGCGGGTAGAGCTTCTCGATCTCCGCCAGCTCGGTCTCTGAAGGTAGGGTCGCCCCTCGCTCCAGGGCGTGTAACCTGGAGGGGATAGAGCCCATTTCCCTGGCCGCCCCGCTCATGTTCTTACGCCACATCGACGACGCTCTGGCCGTCCGCAGCATCTTGGCGAAGAACACCCGGCGGGCCAGGTCGTCCGGATTCTTCTCAGGCTCCGGCCCGTCGTCAACCCGGCGGAGCATCTGGAACGTGTCGATGACCGCCCCGCCCGTTTCAGCGTTCTTCGAGAACTCGTGTATGGGCGTCCCCGCAATGAAGAACTCGTCACTGCCCGGAAACGTTGTGAGATCGCCCTCTTTGGCTGTGTGGGCCATCGTTCCGAAGACCCGATACGAAAACCTGGGGCTACCGTCTAACCCCATCGTGACCGTGTGGCTGTAAATGCCGCCCGGTATTTCACTCATCATCTCGCTCCTCTATGGGGACGCTGATCGACTGCTTGTCGGGCGTCATCTGAATGAAGAAGCCCCACGAGAACTCATCGAGCACTCCCAATCGGCTCGGGTGAGGATCGTGTACGACCTCTCCGCGGAATCCCACCACCTGATGTAAGAAGTCGCCTCTGGGGCTCTTCCCACAGATCAGGTGATAACATGGGAACTCCAGCAGCGTGGTTATGCCCTCGCACTTCTTGGCGGCCCGGTCTGCCCCTACTTCCAGCAGACACAGCCCCGTATGCGTAGCCAACCACTTGTTCGACTGGTACAACCAACTCTTTGGAAACTCCACGCAGAAGTTGGGCACTTGACGTAACTCCAACTCGAAGATCGAGGCGAGGCAGGCTGCGAAACAATCGCCCTTGCCGTCGCCGAAATTCTCTTGATCTACGGGAATCATACGCAGCTCCCTATTGCGGGACAGCCCCCTGCTCCTGCTCCGCCACGGGTATCGATCTTCTCCCACCCACTGATCGGCTGATAGAGGAGGTCGCTACCCATTATCATCCTCCCTCTGGGACGGTAAAGGTTCGTCGTCAGGCCAGTGTCCGGCTTTCTCCACGTCGTCATCACCAATCCACTTCCAGCATTCCACGTAGGCGCCGTTGTCGCAGCCGACAGACACTATCGCCTTCTCGTCTACCTCCAACACACCCTCGGCCTCCAGCGACTTGGCCGTCAGCCGGTAACGCTCGTTGTCGTCACCCGTCTCTTCGAGTGACCGAGCGTTACGTACCTTCGTGATAATGCCGATAACACCCAGGCCTAACATGTGGTACTTACCGCTGCCCAGCACGGCCAGACCTAGTGCGTCTTTAAGTAGTGTCTCGGCAGGCTGAAGGACGGCCAGCAGGCAGGCGACCTCTGCGTCGGTCAGTTCCAGCCTCACGACTGGTCCTCCAACATGAACTCTTCGTCAGTCAGCACTATGCCCACCGACTCGGCCACCGACGCGTAGTTCACACGGGCCTCACACGCGTTGAAGAACGCCTCGGACTGCGAGAGCCCCACACCACATTGACCGAGGGCCTCCACCAGGTGTACGCCCTTGTGCACCCACTCGTAGACCTTACCAAACTGCTCGCTCTCACCGATCACCGTACCGCTCCCGTTGGTAATCACGTCTTCCAGACCCATCGCCGCAGCGTCGGCGTGGAACTGCATGTTGCCGGGAGTGATCGGCATCGTTCTGAGCTTCGCGAACCCCTCCATGCGCTTTCGGATCGACCGGGAGGCCACGCCGTCTTTCCGCACCGGGAACAGCACGGTCAGTAGCGGCTGCGATTCCCTGCAGTTCGGGCACAACCCGTCCTCGTCCGCCTCGTTTTCGGTGGTGACCACGAAGCAGCCGGGGCAGAAGTACACCAGACTTCCGTGGTCTTCGTTGTACACGACGTCGTAGAGATCATCATCTTGAACGTCAATCTGTGCTATCAGCATATCAGCTCCTTGTCTTCACGCTTCGAAAGCCCGCTCATCGGGTATATTCTGGTTCTCAAGCCACTTGTCGAGCTTCCTGCCGATCACCCCAGGTATCTCGGCAAGCAGTCCTCCCCTCGCCGCATACACGGCTATCGACAAGATGAGACAGTCCACAGCCTCCGTTGTCGACGGCTCGCTCAACTCCCTGTGTGTTCGGCTGAACACGCGGTCTTCGATGTTCATGGCATCAGCCAGCTCGCCGATCTCGGCCACCAACGACCTGAACAGCTCGCCAGAGGTGTTACCACGCTTCATACCCCGCATCGTCAACGACTTCACGCGCCTGACGGCGGCCACTAGATCCCGAGCCAAGGACTGCGTCGTACCGGCTGTCATGCCGCCCTGCATACGCCGAAAAGCGTCGGCCATAGCCGACGGCAAACCGGGCCTACTGCTCGCGGCACCGCCCGACGTACTGAGCCGGACGGTCTTGCCCAGTGTACCAGTGCCCTTGGGCACCACCGACACGTACCAATCACCATTGCCGCCCGCAGAGATGACCAGCTCGTTCTGTTCTTCTTCGGGAAGATCTCGATCGTCCGTCAGATACCGTCTCTCGTATTCATCCATTTTCGCCTCTCCTTGATGTGGTTGACCAGCAGACGAGCCCCGTACTTAGCGAACGTCACCATGTATCGTAGCTTCGCCCTCCGCGAGATCCGCCGACTGCGGATCATGTGGTGAGTGAGCGACCAGGCGATCTTGAGGCTGAACACGTACTTCCGGTCATCGTGTGATATGGACATCGGCCCTCTCCAGATCGCTATGCTGTTCCAACCACAGCAAGGACATCTTCGACAGCTGCTGCTGTTCGATGAAGTGTACCAGCAGCTCGAGCACACGCCCTTCGCTCCACCCGGCTCGCATGGCCGTGCTCACCAGGGTGTTGGGGATGGTCAGCCCTTCAAACGGTCGATAACCGTCGACTGCTTGAGGCTCGTACCCGTCGGGTTCCTGGTCCACAGCCACAACTTCCGCCAGAACCCCAGGGGCTTCTTCGCGACCTGTGGTTGTCCCGCTCGCAACTTCACTCGCGGACCCACGATCTGCTTCAGATTCCGACGTCGTCGCTTCTTCAGGGGCTTGCGCATATCCGGCTTCCTCGTAAATGTGGGATAGTAGGGACGGCATGCTACGTAGCCTGCCATAGGAAATCCACATAGTCAACCACCCGTTCTGGGGTAAGTTGACCGTCTCAACCTCGACCAGGAACTTCCCGGCCTTTCCAGTGTGCTGCTTGAACACGATATGCAGACCTGCGGCCCGCAGAGCAATCGACCCGGAACTTGGGATCGTGCTGAACCTACTCGTGACCGAGAAAGGCTTGTACTCCGCCTGAAGCTGCTCAGCCAGCAACGTCATCACGTACGTGCCGTTCCTCAGGAAGTCGGCCTTGCGGGCGGCCTCCTTTGGGGTCATCGCATTGATCTGCCTGCTCGAGGACGCCACGTCTATGAACAGGTGAACTCTCGTGTCTCTACCCACAATGGTGCATCACAGCCGCTGAGACGTCCATCTGTTGGCGTAAGGCCAAAGCGAACGCCTGTCTCAGCAATTTCAGGGCTGCCTCAATGCCCTCCGTATCCTCGGTGGTCAACGCGCAGGCTTCGTCCAAGCGGATCTCGTCGCTCTCGATGCACTTATGGGCCTGCACGCATGCTGTCAGCAGTGCGTCAAGCAGCTCCTGTGAGGGCGTATTCCGCTTGAGTATCCACACGAGAGTGCTGGTGACAAACAGGGTCATCAACAGCACGAGGAAGACCAGGAACACTGCGGCCATCATGCAGTTACCGGGAAACCCGCGGAACCCCTCATAGAGATCCTCGGCCGCCCAGTAAACGGACGCGACGAACAGAGAGATGACCACCATGGTCATCACGGTCATAATCGTAAGCATGGAGATTTTCATGCAACCTGCTCCTCTTCTCCCCCAGCCTCTGGCGGGGGTGTGATAGTCATTACGTCCGGCATTCCGTAGACGGATCGCTCGCACTGTCTGGACAGCCACAACAACCGTCACAGACACTGATCGGTCGGGGCGGTCTCTTCCTCATCACCCACGCTCCTACTTGTCCAGGGTCCGGACCCACATGAGGTTCAACAAGAGCGACTTGGGGATATCGTGACCTGTAAGGTCTGACTTCTCGTATGTCACAGACAGAGTTGTACCACACATGGAGCACCTCCTGTGGTCCCGCAATCGGTCCCCCAGATCGAAGTGTTCCAACAACCTCGTATTGTGCACCCCGCAACCGGGGCACCCGTGTTGGGCTGGCACGTCAACCTACCTGGGTGTCCAATGTTCCCATCTTCTTGTGATGCTCTTCTACCGCGTCAAGCTCCCTCCCAATACGGTCCTGCGATTCCCAGTCCAAGGCAGAAATCTCCAGGGCGTGCCGCTGGTCTTGAATGATCTCGGCGTGTGTGGAACCCTCCGCTCCAAGCTCCGCGGCTTTCTGACACCGCTCAAACCTCTCAGGGTCGCTCCTGATCATACCACTCCCCCCACAACTTCGATTGTCCTCGTCCCAATACACGAAGTATTTGCAGTTCACAAACTCACGCAGATCATCAACGCCGAATTTCATGTGATACTCCTAAATAGTTGTCTAATCAACGGAGTCCGGCTCCCGCTCACCCACAGCATACACCCAATCCTGGATCATCGCCTCGAACACTCGGAGTGCTGATTCGATGGCCAGCACGCCCTCCTGGTCAGACTCGGGGATCGTCCCATAAAGCCTGGACAGCGTCTCACGCTGACCCACCAGGTCGAGCATGCTGATCCCGTTGGGGAAGTAGAACATCTTCTGGATGGGCGCCGGATCAGTCTCCAGCAGCTTGGCCAGCAACTCCTCGGCCAGCTCCACGAAGTCCGTGCACGTGTCGAGGTGGACGCTCAGGTCCTGCACCAGCTCGTCGCCGTTCTTCCAGTCATACGGCTCCACCTGTACTCGCGTGAACTTGCCTGTCAAACGACACATGGCCTGGCATAGGGCCAGGTCAATGTTCTCAGCACACACCTGGAAGTACGAGGCCACCGGCTCACCGCCTGGCTTCGTCCTCGTATAGCGAGCCAAGTACGATCGCTCGTCCCCGGTCGGGATATGTCGCAAGAAGTGCGTCGCGCCCTTCAGTACCGTCTTATGCGGCGTGGGGAAGAACGGCGCACTCAGGCTTCTTGGCTCAAGACTCATCGTCTTCGTCCTCTTCGTCATCGTCGTCCATGCCCACGTTCTCCAGGGCGATCAGGGCCTCCGCACAGAACTCCGGGTCGAGCCGCTTGGCCATCCCGGCGTTCTCAGAGTCGAGGAAGGTCTGCAGGAAGTGCTTGCCCGCGAAGTCGTAGGACATCGTAGGCACATAGTCGTGCCCGTCGATCAGGACCTGTAGCTGAGCCAACTCCTGGCCCCAGAACCGGTAGGTCTCGGCCTTCTCGCCAAACCGCTGGATGTCGGTGATGACCTCGTCGGGCAGACTCGTCGAATAGACGTCCATGAACCACATGTCGAACCAGATCGACTCGTCGTCCAAGAACTCGCGGACGTCCCCGTGGATGATGTCGAGCTTGGCGTAGGCCTCCGGATGCTTCTTGGGAGCCCACCCATTGAACCACTCGATGATCTCCTGACTCTGCTCAACGACGGTTACGGACTCGACGTTCTTGCTGGCCGCCGCCTTGAGCGGGAAGTAGCCCAGGCCCAACCCAGCCGTGCCCACCTGGCCGCCAGCGTACTGGAGCGGCACCCACATGCTCTGGATCTCCATGGGCGTCAGCGACATCCACAGCTTGCCGCCGAAGACGAGGATGGGGACCCGGAGAGCCGGAGTGTCGTTCCTGAACTGACGGGCCAGGTAGTCGTCACACCGGCCCCTGAGCTTCTTGGTCTTCACGTACACGCTCTGGTTGCCGTCACCCTCCGACGGCCGGGCGCCCAGCCACTTGATCTCCTGGCGGACGTATTCGGTGGTGAACGGGTTGGCGTGGTCGTAGAGCGTCGACAGGGCTCCCTTGTCACCACCCATTGCCAGCTCGGCCAACCTGTTGTTGTCGACATACTTCTCGTCGGCGGTCATCTCAGACCGCGGTTTGCTGTTAGCAACTTGTGTCATGTCAGATCTCCCAATCGACTCTGTCGGCGAACTTGGAGAACAACTCGTACACCATCGCCCTGTCGGACACTGGCACCTTGAAGTAGGCCGAGACCAGCACCGACCACAGGCCGTCTAGCATCTCGGCAACCCGATCGGCCCCGTCCATACTCGTGTAGATCTGCCAGCCGTTGGCGCCCAAGGGCTCACGATCCACGCCGCCCTGGAACAAGTTGCGAAGCAGATCGTGCAGCACCCAACACGGTTCGGTGTCGGACGCACCGAGCTTGGTGGCCTCCGCAGACTCCATGTACCGATCTATGTTGGTCAGACAATCACGCAACGCCTCGAACTCGTGGTGGTGTGTGCCTATCTGATCCAGCACACCCTTGCGCACCAGCTCCCACGACTCACAGGCCGCGGGCAACGACTCGATCGATCGATCGTGACTGAGAATCCACTCCACCGACTTCAGCACCTTGTGCATGTGAGCCCACCACATGACGAAGAACTTCGACTTGCGCTCGATCTCGTCCACGAGCTGTTGCATCATGCCCTGGAACATCGCGACGTCCTGGGCCGACTGCTCCTGACCGTGACTGCCGAGAAACCCGATGGCCCGCTCGAACTGCTCGGGCCACCGCGACGAGTCCCACTCTTCCAGCAGGTCTTGGATTTCCTTGTCACACAGGTAGCTGAGGGATCCGCCGCTCATTCTCTGTCCTTCCCGATGTCGGCCATTTGCATGCCCTTCGTGAACACCCCGGACTTGATGATGACCTCAGCCCCGTCACCCACGGAGTTGGCCAGGTTCATCGACCCGATGTTCTGCTTGTGGAACCCGCAGATCCGCAGGGCCGTGCAGCCCGTGGCCTCCGAGTGGAAGTAGAGGACGCCCCGCCGCCAATCGATCTCCAACTGCCCGTCGATCTTTTCGGTGATCTGGACGTTCTCGTCGTCTTCCGCTTTCTTGCCCTCGACACCGCCATTCGCTTCACGCGCCCCCGCATGTACTTCCGCATCGAACGGAAGCCACGCATCGCCCGGCGCCAACTCCGTGTCGGTCATATCGTCGTCGGAGTAAACGTTGGCGAGCAGCTTGTTGTCCACCCAGCCGATCGTGTTCGACCAGTAGAGCCCGTAGTCTTTACCGGGCTGCTTGCGGACGATCAGGAAGCAGTCACTGCCGTCGATGAAGCCTTCCATGACGGCCCAGGGCAGGAGAACCCGCTCGATGACCGTCAGGTCGTACTCGTTGTACTCCGATCGGTCGAGACAGAGGTACCAGCGTCCCGACGGTCTCGTCTTCTTACCCGACCAGGTGGCCGTGTCCTCCACTGTGATCCCGCCCGAATAGGTGAACCCACCGATACCGGCGAGGTCCGCTCGGTCCAGGCCGATGCCCAGGTCGGGCATGTACGCCCGGCTGGCGAAGAACTGTTTGATGCTCGGTAGTTTGTCACACATCTTTGTCTCCGTCGTACTTTTCTTGGAGGGCCGCGTGCATGTCCACGTACGAGAACTCCTCGACTACCCTGGAGTTCTCGTAGAGGATGGCATACACGTAGGGCTCCCCCGAATCGCTCTCTTCCGCTTTCAACCTCCAGCACTTGATCATGATGAGGTTGTAAGGCCCGTCGTGCTCGTACCAGGTGATGGTGAACTCACCGCCACCCAAATTCTCGATCTCTGTGTCTTTCAGCCGCTTGAACAGCTTCCCAGCCTTCTGCCTGTCATCCGTGTTGAAGATGAAGCAGGGGACGGGCGGATCGACACATTGGATCACCACCGTAAATCTACGGCGTGTCTTGATCACGTAGTTTCTGGAGGCCCTCATGCAACTGGGGATCTCGTTCACGGAACCTGGACGATCCCGAACCCGCAGGCGTTGGTCAGCCACTGTGGTAGCCATTCCTTGTAACGGCTGGGCGGCAGCTGCTCGTGGGTGAGCCCCTCGGACGTGTCGATGATGCGGGCGACCTTGTCGTAACGCTGGGCCACCTTGTCGAACTGTGCTCCACACGTGGGGGTGAGGATGTCGTGGATCATGATGATCCCGCCCGGCCGCACCAGATGAGCGTAGCGGGTCCAGTCGAGGTACATCTGATCCTTAGCGCCGTCGATGAACAACATGTCAAGCTTCTTGAGTCGGTCGAGCCTGCCCTGCTTCGGATTGGCCAGCCATTCCTCCACCTCTTCCACGCAATCACCGCTCGGCTCGTCGATAAACAGCAGATCACGGTCCGGCCCAAAGTAGTCGTGGAACGGCTGAGCGTAGGGCACACCGCGGATCTCGATACAGCATGCACGTGAGGAGTCCAGATAGTTCAGCCAGTGGAAGAACGTACCGGCCGTGTCTCCCCCAATCTCCATGACCACATCCATCTTCTCGGGCTTCAACATGCGGAGCACCGAGGCCAGCTCCCGCTTACGCTGGAGTGGCATGGTCTTGCCCTCGCCGAACACCAGCTCACACACCGGGTTCGCCATCCTGCTCGCTGAGTTGTACTTCATCAGGCCCGTCAGGTCCTTGAACATCTGCGACCACCGCGGCCCGAGCTGGGGGTTGAGCGGGCCTTCATCTGCCGGAATCTGCATCTTTTCCACCTTCCTGTGCCTTCTCTTTGAACACTTTCGAGAACATGTGATTGTCGGCCGTCATCGCCGTACTCCGGACCACCAACAACTTGCCTGGAACGCCGAAACCTCTGAGGATCTCGTCACGGACAGCCTGCGACATGTCGGCAAAATCTTGCGTCTCATCCAAGATCTTGTACTTTTCCATCTTGACACTCCAACCCCGCCTTGGCCTGCTTGTGAGCCAGCCAGAACATGGTGTGAACTACCCCGAGGGTCACGAAGTACCAGTAGGGGATCCACGTGACACCGAAGTTGATGCCCCAACCCGGCTGGATCATCGTCCACTCGTCGCGGGAGATGGGCTGCATTCGCACCAGGAACCACGTAACGTCCTCGACCCACAAGGCCAACGGCAACGATCCGGCCATCGACCACAGCAGGTAGAGCTTACGTCCGCGGGCCATCCGCTGGAAGTTCGAGATGCACAGAGTGGCCGATATCACGAACATGAGGGACAAGAGCCCCGCGTGATACCAGCTGAACCGGCCGAGGAGTGGGAGTGAGAACGGGGCGGTATCGATGTAGATCGATTCCATAATGCCAAAGATGGCACCGGTCCACACGGCCACGATTATCTGGGTGAGCAGCTCAACCTTGTAGTTCGCCCACCCCAGGATCCGCCGCCAACCTCTCAACAGTTTCTCGGTCATCTTTCAACACCTTCAGGGTCACGCAGCCTATGCTAGTCTGCTGGTTATTGTAGGACACGGGCTCGTCCGGCTTTGGTCGTGTGGTCCACTGCAGGGCATACTCGCCATTATCGCTCACGAGCCGCTTGGCGGCAAAGTCAAACTTGCCGCTCTTGAACGAGACACGCACGAAGTCGGCCAAGCAGTCACGTGCGTGCCACAACCTTCGGCGCAGTTCACGACGACTATTACCGATAGCTACGGCCGCCGCCTCTCGTTCATCCTCGTACACGGTCATCCGGTTCGCCCACTCATCTGGTGGGTGTTACGATCGCGGGTGATCTGGTCGGTCGTCAGCACCTTCACGAGGTGATCTCGATAGACTCTCAGGTACTCGGCCATCTCCGGATCGTCCTTTTCGCGGGCATGGACCTCGCCGCCCTTCGTGATGAACACATGGGTGACATCCGCGTCTTGCCCGACGATATAGGCGGCCAACCACGCGAACGCGTTGGGCAATAACATAACCGACGCGATGTGCGGGTTGTCGTCCTCGCCACTGTTCCAGTTATCCGGCCACTGGTCACGATCGATTTCACCGGCGCCCAAGAACGAGGACACCCAGTCCACGCCTTCGGCCGTCAGGTCGCACAGGAGCCGCATGCCCATCGCACACGCCTCTCCGGTCAACATGAAGATCCCATACTCTTCGAGGTGTCGCCAGTTCGACAATACCTTCATCTGCTCACGCGTCCTTTCCGGCCTTTTGCTGAAGCCTGTGTATTTGGTACAAGACCACCACGAGCGTATCGCCATGGAGCCTTACCTCGATGCGGTCCTTGTTCTTCTCCCACCAAGTCCAGTCATTCACGTCCGGCCACTCCCCCTCGTAGGCCCTACCGGCGGCGAGCCAGTCGGCGATCATCTCGCGGACGAACACCAGTGGCATCTCCGCCGGGGAATACTCGTCGCCCGAACGGTCGATCCAATACTGCCAGTGGTGCGGGTTGTGGTTCTGGTGGTGGATCCACGCCCGATCAAACTCCTCGAGTCGGTCGGCAGCCCCGTAGAACCGTCTGGCGTACGCGAAGAACTCGACGGGGCTGTACTTCGACAGGTCGTGGATGATCAACCGCCAGAATGGCACACCCATCCGCCACCCGGCGATCAGTACGAACCACTTGTGCTTGGCGATCACCCACAGGTAGACGAACCACGATCGTAGTACGCTCATCATCGTTTCTTTCTCCTCTTGATGGCCAACCGGCGGGCTCTCTTGGCCGCCTTGGCCTCTCTCTGGTGCCATACCATCTCGTCCTCTTGCGGGATGTAGAGGATCCACCCGTCACGACTGGCGGCAGTAACCTCCCACTTCATGCCCCGATACTCCACGTACCGCCTCTTCGTCCACACCAGGGGGTAGGCGACACAATCTTCGATCGCCCCGTCGTGCGACCCGAAAAGGTTCTTGGTATGAACACGCCGTCTTACGATCACAGGCCCATCGCACTCGTTTTGTCCTCCGCCCACGTATTGGAAGACCTTGATCTTGCTAAGAGGCGCCCTCTTCTTCTTTACCAGGCTGGGCGTCAGCACCTTATTCCGCCTGGGCTTGTCGAAGTTCTTGGGTAGTAGGTGGCAGAACTTCTTGGCCCCCGCGTAATCGCGAACCGCCCCGTTCTCTTTGCAGCCGATGAACAAGAGCCCAGGACCGTCGCCCTTGTGCGTTATCGCGTGCTCGCACTTCCAGCAGATGGGGATCGGTTCACCCGGCCGCTTAGCGTCCTTCGGCTTCGTCATTCGCTTGCTCATGATCCTTCACTCTCTCTTTGAGGTCGGCGATCTGGCCCCGCAGGTTCCTGACAATGGTGTCTCTCGCTGCTCGGGTGTCCGCCAACTGCTTCTGCGATCGTGCGAACGCCCTGGCCAACTTGGGGACGGCCCTGGACATATCCTCACCCCACCGGCAGAAGCCGGGGAGTATCGCGTCCGCGCCCTGAAACGCCGTTTCCAGCCGCTTGATGCACTTGCCGTACAACCCCTTGTACTCCTCCAACGACTCGAGGGCCGTCGACAGCGGGTGCTCCGGGCACACCTGGATATGCTCGTAGAGAGCTTTATGCTTCACGGCCGGTGTGCCCTTCCCATAGTCGGCCCCGCAATACGCGCAGTAAACGCGCTCTTCCGCTTTCTGGGTGTACACGTCGACAATCCACTGGCGGAGCAGGTTGATGTGGCCGATCAGATCATCGCGAGACGAACTGTCGCCCGTGTCGATCACCAGCTGGTGGAGCTTCGTAAGTGAATCGAGCACCGCCTGGTACTTCGAGGTCAACCGCTCGCATCGACCGGACAGGTCGCCGAGCCGCGTATCCACGTACTGCCTCGCCTCGGCCGCAACTGTCTCACACGCCGAGTCGATCAGGTGCTTCAGTTCTTCATCCGACATAGTCAATCCTCTTCTCTTCCGGCCGCTCGAGCGGCGTCACGACGACGACAGACGACGCATGGTCCGCCCTGGCCGATCGTACCGCACCGCGGGCACTCGTTCTTGTCTCGAATGTACTGGCAGCCGCCCATGGACGACAGTTTCTTCCTATAGGGACCTACCAGTGGACGTTTATGTCCCATCTTCCTGGTCCTTTTGCTGTGCCGCCTCTTCGATACTCGTCAGGGCCGCCTCCATCTCTGTCAGTCCGTTCTTCATCAGACGCAGCTGCCCCATCAGTCCGGGAGGTACGGCATTCTTCAACTGGGCCAACTGTCGGTCGACCGCGAACGGGAGTGACCTTCCGGTTTCGTAGTCGATACCAGCGGCCCTCAACTGTGCATACGCTCGCTGCAGGTCGGCCTCTCTGCGGGCCACGTCGGCCAGCTTATGCTCGGAATCTCTGATGAGCCTCCCGATCTCCCGCCTGACCTGGTAGCCCAGCTCCTTGGCCTTGTTCTTCTTGGTCAACCATTCGGTCCAGAACGCCACATTGTCTGTCCGGTCTCTCGTGACGGCCGTGCGGATCATCAGCAGGTAGATGAAGATCTCGGGGGGTATCTCAACATTGCGGAAAGGTGCGTTCTTCTTGATGCGCACGCTCGCCCCGTTCTTCGTCGACCACATCAGCCCGGCGTCGTCGCCCACCTCGTTCGGTTCAATCAGGTGGGGTGGGCAGACGAAGAAGAACTGGTGACAGTACGGCAGGTAGTTCGGCCACTTGTGATCGTTCACAAAGTCACTGCGGTCCACCTTGACCTCGTACCCCCAACAGCGGAAGTTCGCCCACGATCGCTTCATCGCCCAGGCGTCCATGATCCGCAGACTATTCGTCAGCCACGTCGGTCCCGTCTTGCATTGGGGGACAAACACGTCCTTTGTGTGCCGTTTGGCCAGGGCATCCACTAACGTGTCGGCCCTCAGCTTCGGCTGCTTTTCTTTGGCCATCAGGCTACTGTGGCGTGCCATCGTAGGCCCCGGCCCATCGCTTGATCCACGAGGGCATCAGTCTCGGGGCCTGCCGTCAGTTTGGCGATCTCGTCTCTAGTCATGTTCCAGTCTCACTTTCAGGCTCACCTGGGACCCAACCATGCAGCGGCGGCCGCCGTCCTCGCTCCCGTATTCTGGCCACAACGGGAGCGAGAATAGCGTCTACCAGCTCCGAGGCGGTAATCTTCCCCTCACAGGGGTCGCGAGGGGCTAGGAGGGAGGCCACCAGATCCGAGGTTTCGACCCGCTCCGTACTGACAGCGACCGTCGCGAGCCAAACAAAGTTCTCTGACGTCCTGCGATTCCGCCACATGTCGGCGGCCTCCTCAGTGTCAGGAAGCCAGGGCCACAGTACACGGGCCTGGCAGTAGTATTCCACCACGCCCCTACCAACTCCACTGGGCATCAGCCTGCCGATGACCTCTTTCAGATGTACGACGTTATCCTTCTGTCGGCGGATCTCGTCTTTGAGTTCCTGTAGCTCCCCGCTTGTGATGGAGAGAATCTCGTCCATTGTGCTCAATCCTTCCAGAACAGGTAGAACGGCCTCCCCTCGTGTTGCGTGTGACCGAGGAACTTGCCGCGGGTGTACTCCGTGTGGGCGATCACCTCGTCCACCACGTTGTCGGGTGTGAACGGCAGGTGTTCGCTGTAGCCGCCCCACACGCAATCGAAGAACATCTTGTTGCACCGTTGGCTCACGAGCTTCATCTCACGCCACCCGCCGTCCAAGCCCTTGCGGGCAAAGGCGTGCATGGCGATGCTCAGATAGAGGCCCAGCTCGAACTCCTCGTCCGTAGCCCGCAGAAACTGCGTGCAGTCGGCACCAGTGTAGGTGGGGACCGGCCCTTCCAGATCACGCGACCATCTACTCGCACACCGAGCGAGTTCGCGGACCATACGATCTTCTTCAATTCCCACCACGTAGGCGCCGTAGCGGGAGAACTCCCGACAGAACCAGCCGGTGTGACACCCGAAGTCCGCCACGGACCGCGGGTACTTGTTATTCAGGGCGTCGTTGGACATCATCATCGTCAGCCGTTCCGTACAGGGCTGTGAGACAGGCCAGTCGATGAACGACGGGTGATCGAGTGGCTGGTAGAGGGCCTTCTTGCCCGCCAGCTTCTCCTGGTACTCCACGAGCTTCACCCACTCGGGGTGAACACTCTTGACCTTCAACTCAACGGCATCATCATGCCCGTCGAACCGCAGGAGCGACATGCGCTTGTTGCCTTGCATGACCGTGACGGCCCCGTCCTGCTGGATCTCGACCATCGGGTACTCGCCCTGCGTCGACTTGCTCGGATCGTACCCGAACATCTCATACGACATCCACGCACGCCTCAGGGCGTTCTCGTAGATATGCCAGGCCCACGCTCCGCCCTTGTTGGCGGACTCTCCGCCCTTAGGGATCTGGCCGAACCTCTGCACACACCAGTCATGCCAGCACTCATAGATGGGCAGGGCCTCCCATGTCCGGTCCGGATGATCTCTCAGGACCGCCCACGTCCTGTAGTACACGTCCCAATGCAGCTTCGGGAAGTAGGCCTTCGAACCGACGTTGGCGTGGCTGCCCGGCACCAACTGGCTCGGACACGCGTACATCCTGCTATCGTCTACGAGCGACTCGGTCATCTCACGTTACTCCCGTGGGGGTGTAGTGGGCGTTTATCGTACTCTCTCTTGAGAAACTCGTCCCAGAAGTTCTTGGCGACCCACACCTTGCGGAGTGTGCTGTTTCCGGTGACCTTACCGCCCTCTGCTGGGTACAAATCCGGATACAGGTCGGTCAGCGACTTCTTGATCGTCGTGCATCGCAGCTTGCCCATCCGACACAGCTCAACCGGCCTGGGGGACGTCCGCTGCAACAGCTTCGTTCGTCCGATCATACTCGGACCCTTCAGCGACATCAACAACCGATAGACGGCCTCGCCCACGGAGCCCTTAGCGCCACCTACGTGGAACCCGGCGTAAACCAGGGCCTGCCAACGTTCTTTGGCGCCAGTGATTGTCGCCTCTACGAAGGCGGCGAAGCTCGGCGTGCTCGTCACGGTCTCGGCGTGGGTGAAGCAGTACTTCTCAACCCCCGCCTTCTCCAACTTGGCCACGTTGAGGAGCGTGTCGTACACGTTCATCATGTCGCCGACCGTCTTGTAATCGCCGCCCTCCGTCGCCCCGTCGGCGATCTTGTGGAGGATCTCGCCGAAGCCCAGGACCTTCGCCTCCTCTTCGGCCATGGCCATTATGGGCGTGTTGAACTCTGCGACTACCTCCGTCAGATCATCGAACACCCGCTCCTCATCCGAGGAACGGAGCACCCCGCGGATCCTGGCCAGCAGGTCGCTGGCGATCATCTTGCCCACGACCGGCTCCCTCGCTCGGTCGGCCAGGTTCCGCAGGTCCCTTATCAACTCCGGACCACGCAACGGCCCATAACGGATCTTGTAGCCCAGCTTCTGCAGCTGGTCACAGAACTTCAGGCGTTTCACGTTAATCCTCCCGGAAGTCGTGAACGCGCTTGCGGAACTCGGCGATAGCACTCTCGATGGTCGGATGCCTCTCAAACATCGAGCCAGCCCGGTTCTTCCGCTGATGGAACATGAGCGTGATATGCCTCGGCCTACAGGTCGGCACGATCGACATACGCACACAAGCGTCGTGGCAGGCGACCACCAAGCCGGTCAACTTGCTGGCATCGAACGTGGCCAATTCCATGTAGATGCCGATCTCGATGCAGCGCGGGTCCGTCCAGTCCACCTTGTACAGCTCTCGCTGCTCCAAGTGGTAGATCCCGAGGAACACGGCTCCCAAGATGTCGGCCACCTTGCGTCCCAATGGCGACAGCTCCGTCCGCAGCCAGTCAGCTCCAGAGTACTTCATGGGCCACTCTCTCTCGGCCAACGCTCTCGCGTATGGCATCCGGCCAACAACCTGTCCGTCACCCACCAGGGGACGTTGGCGTCGGCGATCTCGTAGAACTCACGTCGTAGCCATTGGAGTGGCGACACCCAGTCGGGGGCGCCCACCAACCACCAGCCTCGTGACCTACCCAATGGGCACCTCCCGCAGTTCTTGGACGAACGGGTAGTGTGTGTACACGTACTTCAGGATGAACTCCAGGCTATCCGACGTGCTCAGCACAGCCTGGCTCTCTCCCTGCTTGTGTAGTAGGGCATACGTCTTGTTGCCCGGCCAGTCCATGTTGATCACGAGCACCCCAGTAACTGGTCTGGCTCCCACGCATACAAAGGCACACCGGGCCGTGCTGCCCACCGGCTGCTTGATGTAGCGAGCGTACTCGAGCAAGCCCGCCTGCTTCTCAAACGGAACGTTCGAATACATCTTGACGCCCAGTACGATCTGCGTCTTACCCGTACCGGAATCCACCGCCAGTTCTCCTACGACGCCCAGCCCGGCTGACCCCAGGAATATGTCGAGCCCATCCTTGAACTTTGTCACCCACGGGCTGTCGTAGTTCAGACTACGCGCATCAAAATCCATCACGCCCCTGGGGGAAAACTCATCGATAACAAACGCCTCAGCGATGTTGTCGCGAGCCCGCAGGGCGCTCTCTACGGCCATCTCCGTCTTCACCTTGTTCAGCTCCACGTCGAGCATCCGCTGGAGCCTCAACAACGCACTGAACTCGGCATCGTCCACGCGTCTCGGGTCTGGGTCGATACAACACTCGGGTAGTTTCATCATCTGTCCTCATCGTACGCGTCGATCGCGGCTTCCATCTTCTTGACCATCTCATTCGAAGTGGTCTTGCGAACCTTCGAGAGGGGGAACTCGATGACGAGCACCACCCCAAAGTACTCGGGCGGCCGACAGCCGGGTTCCGCCTTCTCTTGCTTGGCCGCGTAACGACCTGCCGCCTTGGGGTCCTGGTTGAACCCGCGATACACCTCCAGCTTGAGCGTGTCGAGGTTGATCAGGTAAGCGTACTCGCAGAACAGTGAGTCCAGCAGGAACTCGTGACTGTCCGGCATCGCCCCGGCCGCCAGGTACTCGGCGAACTGCCCCTGACACTTCCGGAGCACGTTGTACCACGAGTCATCGCCGTCGCCGACGTTGCCGTCGTAGTGCCCGGCCTCCTTGGATGCCGCGACCTCTTCTGGCGAGGCCTTGTCGTTGTCGTCGACGAGCTTGAGATCCTTGACGGCCTTCCGCAGGTGAGCCCAGGGCGTCTTGGCCTTCAGGCTGCGGATGAACTCCACCACTTCTTTGCCCAGGTTTTCCGGATAGCTGTCGAAGTGGTTGTAGGCCACAAACTCTTTGCCGTCCACGACAAATCCTATTGCTCCGCTGGTTCCCATGTTTCGCCGCCTTGCAAGTCGTTGAGGTTAAACGTAGTGATGTAGTCGGTCTCAAACGGACTGACGTCGTCGGTGTCGGTGGTCACATACTCGAAGTACAGGTTGCCGGATGCGACTATGACCACGTTGATAAGCCGGACCGGAAAGACTTCTATATCTGCCGGTATGCCACCCAAGTCTACGTCTACTACGTCGTAGCAGACGTCCTTGTCCAACGCGCTCGCCAGTGCCGCTGCCTCGACAGAATCTGGCACGGCGATGCGATCTTCCAACCCATCCACGGGCCGGATGGCCACTCCGTACATCTCGTGCACGCTGGCCGTCAGACTCAACATCAACATCTGTTGCGGCATCTTCAGGCCAGCGAACGTATGACCCTTCTGTAGCACATGTCTCACGATATCGTGCAACACATCGGTGACCAGCATGAACACCAGCCAGTCATCGTCTTCCGAGACCGTCACCAGATACTTCATTCGGGATCCTTCTCGCCCTTCAGGACGGGGATGCACGCGGGGCATACGGCGCCACTGCCGTCCATGATGTGCGGGTTGTAGCCAACGACCCAACCTGCCGCAGCCTGCTTGAAGAAGTCGGTGGCCCCCTCCGCCGTATCGTCCTCGCCCTCGATCTCGGCGCCACACAGATGGCATTCGACGGACACCTTGAACGATAGCTCGGCGTAGGCTACGACCTCGTCGATGCTGTTGTTTACCTCAATGTCTTCGTCCACTATCGTAACTCCTTGTATGTGTTGTGCTTCTGAGGCTACTTGCTTTCCACTGGCTCGGAAAGCAACCCTTCGGGGATGTCGGCGCCGATCAGATCGCAGACCATCACGGCCGCCTCGAACCCGAACTGACGGGTTGTCGCATCAGCCACACTCTCGTCATCCGCCGACTTGATAACCTCATCATCGAGCTTGAGCGTATCGACGCCGACCATGTTGCCAATCTGCGGATCCCAGAAGTCCTTGAGATTCCGCCCGAAGATCTCGCGAAACCGCTCGAAGTGTCTGCTATGCGCCCTGGCCAAGTTGGCCATCTGTTGTTGGAAGTCAGCTTGTCCCATGATCATCGCCTTTCTGTCCTACGTCCTGCATCGATTGAACGACGTTTTCGAGACACTCTCCGATCGTCTCGCCCGAGAAGCGTACGGTCACATTGCCAGTCCAAGTGGCCATGATCTCGACGGCCTGCCCCGGTCCACTGAAGTCCGGATTGGCCGCGTAAATGGTGAGGACAGCCATCTCGTCGTCCAACACCCCAACCAGGTTGGCCATCGTCTTACGCAAGCTCTTCAGCTCGCCCGCCACGTCCTGGGGGATCTCGTACGAGCGTTGTCCGCAGACGACCACTTCCCTCTGTTCGGTCTCGTCCATGATCTCCGGCTCTTCTTCGTCCTCGTCTTCGCCCTCCACCACTGGAGGCCATCCCCAGTCGAAGTCGCTGATCTCGAAGCACTGGGCTGCCTCTCCCGACATGCGTACCACCCGGTACTGGTCTTTCAGCTCCTCCTTCACGCACTCCTTCATCCACTTGTCGCCGATGATGCCCCCGCACGACGGGTTGTCTTCGATCGGTAGATCGCTCTTCCGCCCACACCCCCGGAGGTCGAACCAGAAGCACGCACCATTTGACCAGTCAGTGAAGCTATTGAGGAACCCGCGTACTTGCTCCAACCGCTGCTCCTCGTCGACCTGGAACTCCTTGTCCTCGCCCGACCAGTAGACGACACCGGCCACCGAAGCCGTGTCCCACTGACACTGATGCACTTCGCTGGGCAGCCCCCAACTGACCTGTGAGTGGTCGTAGCGCGAGACGACGTAGGCCTTACCCTCGTCGAACTTGCCAGCCCACTCCCCGTTCGGACATGGGCCGCCGTCCCTGCTCCCGTCAAAGAAGTCCAGGGGATCCCGGAAGCACGTATGGCGACTGTTGAACGATGCAAGATGCCACCAGCCCTCCTCGTTGTTCGGGTTCACGTCCTCGGAGTAGTCGAACTCCATGTGGAGTACTACGTCGATGATCTTGCTCATCTGAGGACCTCCTGGTCTGCGGGGATGTTGAAGCGGACCTTGTAGGTCTTGCGGAACTCTTTGACGGTCGAGTTGATGCGGACGAGCAGGGCATCGCCGCCCAAGTAGATGACGTTGCCCTGGCTGTCTATGAACTCCCAGCCGTCTGAGAGGCTCGATGACTTGACGATCTTCTTCTCCAGCAGCCAGTGCCGCATCGTCTTGCCGCCGCTGTTGTCGATGACCAACCAGTCGCCGCCACTGGCACCGGCCGCGATCCTCGCCCAATACATCTGCCCCTGTGTGGTGTACCGATATCCACAAGAGAAGGCGGAGAGCATGATGACGACACAAGCGGCCGCGATCCACAGGGCGGCCGATCGTATGGTCTTCTCGCCGTCCGCCTTGGAGTTTTGCCTCACCACCTCTCCGTGAGCATCTATCAAAATTGTTACGCCGATGCCGAGCGATACGAGGATGCCGCCGATAATACACAACCAGAACATGTGTGTGTCTCCTTATCAAAGATCGAAAGATAGCGGCCCAGTACGGCCAACCCGCCGTGGGGCTGACCGCACTAGACCGCACCTGTTAACCCGCACGTATGCTGCTACGTGAGGTCCGGGTGCAGGATGGGCT
>Ga0307928_10000754_pt1 | contig 24379 bp, 32 predicted proteins | sample AceLakmetagen232_FD_201815 | JGI IMG/M metagenome (GOLD analysis project Ga0307928, IMG submission 201815) | Saline water microbial communities from Ace Lake, Antarctica - #232 | ecosystem: Environmental > Aquatic > Non-marine Saline and Alkaline > Saline | place: Antarctica: Ace Lake... | reverse complement strand
TTCTGCGGTATATGTGATGTATATTGCTCCAATGGTTGTGGTATTTGCAGCTGGTGCTGCTCCAGTTCCGACTATTTTTTTTGTTTTGTTGCGTTGTGACATTTTAAACATAGTGTTTGTCCGTTATTAATATTCCATAATTCTTCACAATTTAGCGCCCTATCTAAAGTTTTTATATTATTTTCGTGTATTATCTTTGCGAATTCTTTAATGTGGTGAGCCTCTAAATTTCCACCTTTGATTAAACAATTTTGACAAATAAAGTCATCTCTTGTAAATACATCTGAACGCCATTGCCTATATTCAAAACATTGTCTAATACGATGCATTAAAGGGGTAATTCCACCTTTCCAATTCCAATGTTTAGTTACATCATATCCCTTTTTAAAAGACGTTTTATTTGGTTTATTCCCTTTGGCAAATTGATTCCCTATGTTTTGTCCTTTTTCAAACAATCCTACGCGTTTTTGACCTTCTTGAGAGCAATTTTGACTACAGAAAAACATTCCCTCTCCTTCATAATATTCACCACAATTATTACAATTTCTTTTATAGATTTTAGGCATAATTTTTAACAAATACTAAGCAGTATACGTAATATAAAGTGAACCTATGGTGGTAGTATTCGCTGCGGGAGCGGCGGCTGTGCCATAAGCTACGTTAATTATTTCATCTGTTGCAGGTGTTCCGTGGTCAGAAGCAAACTGAACTCCACCTATTCCTTCTCCTTGAGGTCCTTGAGTTCCCTGATACCCTTGTGTTCCCTGCGTTCCCAACAAACCTTGATAACCTTGCGTTCCTTGAGGTCCTTGGTAACCCTGAGCTCCCTGTGCTCCAGTATCTCCAGTATCTCCTTTTTCTCCAGCAGTTCCAATTATCCCCTGAGGTCCCTGGAATCCTTGGGTTCCTTGAGTCCCTATAATTCCCTGAGGTCCTTGAAATCCTTGAGTACCCTGAGTACCAATTATACCTTGGGGACCTTGAAAACCTTGGCTTCCTTGCGGTCCAACTTCACCTTGAGGTCCTCCACTATTATCTCCTTGTGGACCCTGTGTGCCTTGATATCCTTGAGTGCCTTGGGTACCCTGAAAACCTTGGCTTCCTTGCGAGCCCTGTGGACCCTGCGTACCTTGAGGTCCCTGAAATCCTTGTGCTCCTTTAGCACCTTCAGTTATTGGAGTATGAACGTGAGAAGCGTGAGTAACTCCATCATAGTAAAAAGTAAAGGTTACATCTGCTGTTCTTGTTGTTTGAGCATAAACCTTAATAATTAATCTATCTGTGTCTAATATAGATATATCAGATGCTTGAACATATATCATACTCACCAATCCTACAGAAGTATTATTAATTGGGTCTGAAGTGTAGTTGAATAATTCTGTTTCCGCCCCAGCAAGATTTCTCTTATACAGGTAAAACTTTAATGTTGAGTCTTCTGAAGCATTATCTACACTAGCATACATATGAGCGTACCATTCTCCAGCAGGAATAGTTTGTATTCCAGGAGAACCACTGCTTGAAACCCATTGATAAACAGCCACAAGAGGCATTTCACCGTCTGTGTTTTTTCCCGTAGCAGTTACAGTGGCTTCGCTTCCAACTGGTACTGTTCTTCTCCATTTTTCATAGTCTGCTATTACTCCATCAGCGACATCGTGCCAATAAAAGGTTACACCAACTGGGGTTATACCTTGTGGGCCGTGGTAACCCTGTGTTCCTTGGCTACCAGTTGTTCCGATTATACCCTGTGTGCCTTGATATCCTTGAGTGCCTTGTGCTCCAACTGTTCCTTGTGGTCCCTGAAACCCTTGAGTTCCTTGTGGTCCTTGGGCACCAACTGTACCGCTAACGGCATCTATTTTATCATTTAAACCAATAGCCAACCTTCTTAGAGGTTCTAATATGGCTTCTTGAACTTGCTTATTTATTTTCCCATTTAATCCTTTTTTAAATAAAGGAGCAGAAAAACGGGACTCTACATCTTTATTAATTTTTTTAAGTTGTTTGTTAAAATCATCCTTAAGCTTGTCAATCTTCATACTGGTATCAGAACTAATATTTCCATTAGTTCCTAATTCTTTTTCAACCGTGCTTTGAAGTATGTCTTGTCGTTTTTCAAACTCATTTAAATCTCTTAAAATCTTAACGTGGTCAAAATCATCGTGGACGGCAAGAACCTCCGCTGTTGTTGGCGGATGTATTTCTGGCATTTCTGGTATTAGTGCTTTGGTTATTGCTATAACCTCTGCTTCTGTAACCTTAGTTTTCTTATTAAGGTTTATTTCTTCTAAAAGAGATTGAATTTTCCTCTCTGTTTCTTGTCTTATAGAAACAAGATTGCTTTGCATGTCTTGTCCGAACTCTATAAGGTTGTCTTCTTGTATTTGGTCTACTCTTACATTAGTAAGTCTTTCCAACTCTTCATAGTCCTTGAAATTTACACCCCTTTTCTCTACAAGTCTTTTCTTAATTTCTTTTAAGAGTATATTAAACTTATTAGATGAGATGTTTTCTCCTTTGTCAAGGTATTCTTTTTCAATTTTCTTCAGAAGCTCGTCTATTTGCTTCTTTAACTTTATGAAATCCTTTGCTTCTATCATTTTATTAGGTATATTGACGCCATCTTTTCTTACCAAATGGCTTTAAATTAACTCTTCTTTCGACATTGCGAGAGCTGTAAAATTCTTGTAATCCTTTTTCTAGCCTATCTTTCATTTGTAAAAACAATCTTTGTTCCGAAACATCTCTTGTGAAGTCTATTGCGGCGGAAAGAGAAAGTATTTTATGAAATTGTGTAGCGAATCCTGGTATTGAAGTAGTAGAGGCAGTGGTAAATTCAACAGCATCTCTTGAAATCCAAATAATCATACCACTAGAGGTGGTAACAAAAGCGTCATCTGGTGCTGGTTTTAGTCTAATAAATCCTCCTTCTAAGTCGTAATATCTTGGCATTCCGTTTGTTTTATCAAGTTCGTCCCAAGCTATCGTTGTGTCATTGTAGTCAAATGCCTGTAGTTTTTGCCAGTTTCCATTGCCGTCTTGAATATCAATTCCCTTCACATGTCTAATAACCGTGGATAATGCAGGAACCCTGTAGTCCCCAGTACCATCGGTTAAGGTTGTCGTAATTTTTGGTAGGTCTGTTCTGTTTGCGTCGTCATATTGCCAACCATCTTGTGCTTCCCAAATTAATCGGGTTACATCGTGATAAGCGTTATTAACGTTTCTTACTTTTTGGACAAGTGGATACGAAGCACTTGTTGTTCCACACAGAAAATCAATGTCTTCTATGAGACCTGCCTTATTCGAACTATTACTGAATAACATATTTTTTGTTGTTACTATTTATCTTTTAAATCTAACCATCGTTGATTCTCTGGTTTCATATACCATTTAATTGCTTTGGTTATAGACTCTTCAAATGTCTTGGGAAATTCAAACCCAAGGTCTTTTAGTTTGTTTCCAGTTAATCCATAGCGAAGGTCATGTCCAGGTCTACTCTCGTGAAAATTCACAAGTTTATATTTTAATGGTTTTCCCATAACTCCAGCAATGAATTGAGCAAACTCTAAGTTATCTAATTCTCTATCTCCGACTATATTAAATCTTCCTTGTGATGGACTTCTAACTTCTAAGAATTCATTTGTTTTTTCTAGGATAAATCTAATCGCCGCCCAAGCATTTCTTGCGTGGAGATAAAATCTTGAACCAGCCTTAGTAAGCTCTGGATTGGCGTGGATTGAAATTTCTTCTCCCTTTAATACTCTACCAATTACAAGTGGAAAGAATTTCTCTGGATGCTGTCTTTCCGACACCACATTCATTGTGTTTGTAATAATAATAGGCATTTTGTATGTATTAGCGTATGCGAGACATAAATCCTCAGCTCCTGCCTTACTAGCAGAATATGGGTTACCTGGTGCATGTCTGCCGTCTTCTGGAAAATCTACATCATCAATTGTAGGTCCGTAGACCTCATCTGTTGAGAAGTATATGAACTTTTTAAGATTAGGTAATGTTCTAGCGAAGTTTAACATGTTCATTGTTCCTACCACATTTGTCATTACGAATGGCGTAGGGTCCACTATGCTTCTGTCTACGTGCGTTTCAGCTCCCATGTGGAGTATGTAGTCAACTTCACCTATCTCGTCCATTACAAACTCTCCTAGTTCGGCTCTAAAGTCGTGATAAACGAATTTAACTCTATGCCCTTCTTCTTCCCAATTATCTATATCTGATAACCTGTTTAAATTACCTGAGTAGTTTAGGCAATCTATCCCAACTACGTCCCAATCTGTTTCTTTTAATATTGCTTCTATAAAATGTGAACCTATAAAACCTGCGTGGCCCGTAATGCAGATTTTTGTTTTGTTATTTTTCATATGTGGGTATTAATTTATTAAATACTTTTTTAACATTTCCGCCCTCTTTTAATTTTATTAAACTTTTATCAAGTTCTTCTCCATCGACTTGAGAGGGCTTGACAATGAATATATTTTTATGTTTGGTAGAACTTTCATCTCCTATTAATAGTTCTTCAAATAGTTTTTCTCCTGGTCGTGGTTCGCTTATCATAATGTGAATGTCTTTACCTGACTGTAATATCATTTGTTTTGCTAAATCCAGTATCTTAATCTGTTTTCCCATATCTAATATGAATATTTCTCCGCCTTTGCCAATCTTTGATGCTTGAATTACTAATTCTGCGGCGTCTTTTATTGACATAAAGTATCTTCTCATCTCTGGGTGGGTAACTATTACTGGTCCGCCTCTTTCTATCTGCTTTTTAAAAGCTGGGATAACGCTTCCCCTGCTGTCAAATACGTTTCCAAACCTAACTGACATAAATTTAGTCTTTCCATTAAGGTTTTGACATATCATTTCTCCGATTCTCTTAGTTGCTCCCATAACAGATGTGGGATTTACTGCTTTGTCAGTAGACACAAATACAAATTTCTTTGCTCCGTTCTTTACGGCAGATTCTGCTACATTAAGAGTTCCGAATATGTTGTTTCTAACTGCTTCGCCTATCTGTCTTTCCATTAAAGGAACGTGTTTATATGCTGCGGCGTGGAAAACTATATCAGGTTTATACTTTTTAAATATCTCTTGTATTCTTTCTCGGTTTCTTACATCCGCTACAAGTCCTATTGTCCCTGGCAAATCCTCTGACATATTAAATATTCCTGTTTCATCTTGGTCGATGATAATTAATTGCTTTGGCTTTGAAGCGTAAATCTGTCTTGCTAATTCAGAGCCAATGCTCCCAGATGCACCTGTAATTAAAATTTTAAAATTCATGGGCAAATGTGCATGTGCTACACTTTGTGAGGCATCTATGCATGTTATTGTCTAATAATGTTCTAATAGCGTTTAGTTTTTCTCCGTTCCAAGCTTCTTTTAGGGTTGTATTCTGTATTTCTCCTATTGTTAAAAGATTGTCATAGTCCCCGCAACAAGCTGAAATCTTTCCGTCCCAATCTACGCTTGTTTTTTGATATACTTCTGAGCATGGTCTATATTTCGCCCCATAAAGTTTTATCAATCTCTTTGGATTCCAGAAAGGTATTGTTTTGCCGATACCCACTTCGTCTACAATACCCTCCCAGAGTTTCCTGAACTTTTCTATATCTTCTGGAGTATCATCTAACATTGTAGATGTAATTTTAATGTATGGTTTAGACTTCTTTCCCCTTATTTTAATTAACTTTTTAATGTTTTTAACTAACTCGTCATATCTTTTGTTATCTCTCATTATCTGGTATTCGTCTTTAGTGGCTCCTTGGAATGAAAAGATAATAGAATCTACTTTTAGGTCTACCAATGCTTTCATGTGCTTCTCCTTTATTGCCAAACCGTTGTTAGTTATGTGTAATAATAATTTCTTTTTCTTAATATATTTCATAAAGTTTATTATGTTTGGATGTAGGAATGGTTCCCCCCATCTAATAAACCTTATTGGTGTATTGTGTTCCGCACACTCATTTACTACTGTTTTAAATATTGCTTCATCCATAAATCCCTTTTCCCTAGTCATAGCTAAGGCTCCTGGGCAGAATAAACACTTCAAATTACAATGATTTGTTAATTCTATATCCGCTAAAAAAGGAAATGGTACCAACTCTTTCTTCTGAGCTTGTTGAAATGCTAGGTCCTTATATACTTTTTTAAATGAATTTTTACGCATCGTGGATAACTTTTAATATTTTTTGTAAGGGGTCCTCAATATGTATTCCCGCCCATTCTTCTGCTACTGACCTTCTTTCCGCTTTCAATTTATCTGGATTATCTAAATTTTCTTTGATAACTGATTCAAGGTGTCTCATATCTGTTATATTACAGGCTATTGAATAGTTCATTTCTGGCGTAGCTTTTCCTAAAAAGACTTTTTGTTTCCAAACATTAGGTATAACAACTGGAACATCCATAGCATAAGCTAACATTTCAAAAGTTCCGTCTTCGGCTATTCCTACAACTAGGTCTGCTGTGCTTAATATATCCACACAAGCTTCTAAATGACCTGGTTTATCTCTATGAGAAGAAACTACATTGTCAAGCCCTGTTGGGTCTATTGTTTCAATAATCTTAGTAGTGATAGTAAGTCCATAATCTATATTTCTTAATGCTTCGGCAACAATTTTATTCTCTTCTAATATTCTAATATCCCAATGTGCTGGACGGAAAACTACATTAATCTTATTATGTTTAACCTTTGGTTTAATATGACTGAATATAGTGCTTCCTGTAATAACTATTTTACTAGCTGGAATTCCATAGCTTAATAGTGCGTCTCTACTTCTTGTTCCCCATACGCAATATTTATCTGCTAATAATTTGTAATGATTTGGTGGCCCATAGTCTATATGACTATTCGCTCCGTGTTGAACCACAATTACTGGCTTTCCCTTTTTTCTGGCTAATTGTGCTATGCCTCTGCCAAATCCAATAACGTCTTGCCACAAAACAACTTTGTCTGCTTCTTCAAAGTCTCTTGTTACATTGAGCTCTTTAGCTACGTCTGTAAGTATATTATTATGGTCCTGCAAATATATTTTCATATCTTTTTAAGTGTAAAGAATAATTCGTCTCCTATTCTTTCGTTTCTTAATACTGCGAAGTTTCCTAGAAATCCACTTGGGTCTCTACTCCATACTTCTGCCCTAAGTTCGTTCCATAAGGACTTGTGCCCTATGTAGTGAGCTGTAGGGGCGTTTGAGTGAGGAACTCGGCATACAAATAATGCTCCTAGTTCCAATACCCGATAGAGTTCTCTAAAGAATTCTTCGTTTTCATCTTCGTTTAAATGTTCTAGCATATGACAGCTATAGATTTCCTTTACAGAGTTGTCTGCGAAAGGAAGTCCTTCTCTAACATCCCATATAATCTGTTGTCCATAGTCTCTGAAATCAACTCCTATAAATCCTTTTAATACATTATCAGCACAGCCCAAATCCAATTTAATCTCTCCTTTTAATTTGGGTAGCTTTCTCATTTCTTTGGGTCAAATGCTTTTTCCCATATATCTACAACTTTGCTTAAATCTCTATTGTCTTTTACCCACTTTTGTTGTTTGGCTAGTAATTTCTTTCTAAATTTCTCATCTACAATTAATTTCTCTAGTTTTTCATACCAATCTTTAAATGTGTTCTTGGCACAATATCCAACCTCTGTATTATATGGTAATACATCTGAGGCTAAAGTTACTGTTCCAGTGGCTGCGTATTCATAAAACTTAACACAACTTTTAGAATGATTAAACTTGTTATCCATTAAAGGAGCTAGTCCAATGTCAATGTTACATCTTCTCAATACTGATGGGAATAATTCTGGTGGATAAAATGGTGTATGTGTAAATCCTAACTTTCTCATATTCTCAAACCAATCAAGTGCTGTCTTCAAGTAATCATTTTGTTCTGGTTTCAATCCATATTTTAACATTTGTTGGTAACCATACATCTCAGATTCTATTGGTGTTCCTGTCATTCCTTGAACATGGAACGTAAAGTCATATTTCTTTTTTAATTCAATTAAGACATCTGTAATAAGTGTTAGGTCTTTCCAATGAGATGAGGCTCCAGTATATCCAATCCTTAAAACATCGTTTTTGCCTTCTTTCTCTTTAAACAAATCATAATCAACTGAGTTTGGACAAACAACAACGTTTTTATTAAATTTCTTTAATAGTTTAGCTAGCTCTGGAGTGGTAGTTGTTATGAGGTCTACTTCTCTCATTAGTTTCTCATATTGAACTCTTTTATCTTTTGAAATAGAAACAGACGGATTGTCTGGATTAACATCCCATAAATTATCGTCAATCTCATAAACAACCTTTTTTCCTGCCCTTTTAAATTGTCTGACTGCTACTATCGGGTCAATAGGATATGTTCTTGAAAAGACTACTACGTCAGGATATTCTAAAAATTCATTTTGCACTTGTCTTCCAAGAATTATATTTTTGACCATGTGCCCTTTAGCCCTTAACGCTAACCCAGGGAGATGGTTTCTGTATAACCAGCATCCGCTAGAAAAAGCGTATGGGTTATCTAGCATGTAAAGTATGTTCAAATTAGTGTTTTATTTAATTTTTTTAACGAACTCTAAAAATTCTACTGCTTCATTGATTCTTTTCTGCATTTCTGTTAGCTCTTGTCTTCTGTGTTGAGCTCCGTCTATAATTGTTTCTGTTAGAAATTCTTCTAGTATCCTAAAGATTGCTAAGTCTTCTGTCTTATTTCTGATAAGATTTCTTTTTGCTTTTTGGTGGTAATACCACTTTGTAATTTTGTTCATATTAGTCTGGCTGACTTTCTGGCGTTGGGGGATTCAGAAAGACCAAATCCTCCAACAAACCAGACAAATTAATGTTAATTTTACACTAAGCTGCTACGTAAAACACTTGAGCGTCTAAGAAACGAGAGTCGTTTCTAGTTGTATTTCCTGTTCCGAATAAAACTGTGGTAATAATGTTCTTACCTGTTTTATCTGAAACATCTCTAAAGTAGGTTTTAAGGTCGGATTGAATTATTAGTTCAATACATCCTCTCCTACCAAAATACATGTCAATCATGCTTCCTGATGTGCTAATTCCCCTTGCGGCAACCGCTGAAGGTAATGTTGATGTAACTAAGTTGTTTGTAACGTAGATACCGAATCCCATAAAGTCTCCGATATATCCGTTTCTCAACGTAGCATCTGCAACATTGTATCCAACTGCTGTGGCTTTTTGCTCAATCAATTGAGCCATTGTTGGGTTCACAATAGCAATCCAGTCGTTTTCCTCTACATTGTTCTTCCTTAACTCTTCACGAGCGTCAGAGAAGATTCTGATAATATTTCCTGTAGTAGCTGTAATTAAAGCTGAGGCTGTTCCTCCACCTAATTGTAAGCTATCCATTGGAATACCACCTGATACTCTGTAGAAAACTGTAGTGTCAATTTTGTCTCGCAACTGATAAGCTGCATCTCCAATCATACTTTGAATAAGAGGAACATTTGCTTGAATTTGTTCCATATCATCAACATAATAAGTTGTGTGATATTTCTTGTCCACTGTAATGGCATCTGTGCTGAACGCTAAGGCTTGTGCACTAACAGCAGTACCTGGCGTATATTCCTTTGCGGATAAAGCGTCAAAATACTGTTTGTTAATGGTATCACCGTAGGTCAGTTCTTTTCTTAAATCCAGATTACATATCTCAAAAGAGACTAAGCTCTTAAAAAGAGGCATCTGTAATATTCTGGACCAAATCTCTGGAGTTACCGCTGTAACATTGTTGCTAACTGTTGTACTTCCTGCTGGCATATTTTAATCCCTGCCACTCTACTTTCCTCCCTTGTAAAATTCTCTTGGTAAAATTCGAGCTGGTTTGAGCTCACCAGTCTTGGGGTCTAATATTTTAATATTTTTTGCCCATTCTATCTTCTCATTTTCACTCTTCTCGTCCCAAGGCTTTTCTGCACTTGTTAGGGACTGTTTTGTAGATGGCTCGGGAGATTTATTTTTTTTCAATTCATCTCGATAAGCCGACCGCCAAAACTTAAAGTCTTGACTCTTACGAGCATCTGACAAAGAAGTGCCTTGCACCTTTGCTTCCCTGATAAGTCTATTGCGTTCATCAGCACTCAGGCCACTTAATGCAGCCATTTTCTCTGAGAGAGCAACAACGTCAACTTCTCCTGGGACAATTGTGCTTTTTTGCTCTTTGAGTTCTTTATTATCTCTTTCCTGGTCTTTCAACCTTTTATAGAGCTTGTCTCTTTGAGCTTTAACATCTTCTACTGTCTCCACAGGTTCTTTAGAGTCCTGTGTCTCTTCTGAAGTTTCTTCTCCAATAGGAGTTTCAGTGGTTACTTCCTCCACTTTGGTTTCAATGGTTTCCTCAATTTTTTCTTCTATCATAGTTTTAAAAGACTATTAACTTAATGGTGTTTTAAGAGGTATCCCTCCTCGACTTTCTAATTGTATTTTGGTTTATCCTTAGGTATTGCTTTCTCATTAAAAATGATATTCAATTCCTTTTTAATAAACCTTATTACCGCTTTGTTGTCTAACAGTTCTTCTGGCGTCTCTATCTTTCTAATGTCTACTCTTTTGTCGACTTCTTTTTCCAACCATAATCTTATGGCTAGTCCATATTGTTCGTGTTTTCCTAGTAATCCTAAATATTTAATTACCTCGTCTTGTTTCATATTCTTTTTTGACTAGGTGCTTGGGGTGTCTCTGAAAAACTTGGTCTTGAAACTCCACCACCACCTCTTTGAGGCTGTGCCTCAGTTAATTTTTCTACTCCACTTGTGCTTTCTGGTTCTATGTCTGATAAGTCAACTCCACCTGCTTCGGCAATCTTGTAAAAGATTTTCTTCTTAGTTGGGTCTGTCAATATGGTTGGGTCTGTCGTGATGGCTTGTAAGATAGCAAATAAAGTCTGAGAGTAAACTGCTGAGTCTTTTTGTTCTCCTGTAATAATAATATCTAGTTTGTATTTAAGGTTCTTGTAAAACTCCTTAGGAATTGTAAGAATCCTTTCTTTCCCTTTTTTAACCTTTTCCTCCATTACAGCCTTCATTACTTCGTATTGGTCTAATGTTGGAAGTTTGCTCTTTCTTTCAATAAATCTGAATAAGTCATTTGTAACTTTCTGATTAACAATCAATTGATTCAATTTGTCAAGGTCTTCTCCTGCTAATCTTAATGAGTGTTCTTTAACATTTTCCTTTTCAAATTGTGGAATAATAACCTTGAATAAAAATTCTTTAATGTCTAATGCTACATTCTCTTGTATTTGGTCAAAGTGAGAACCTGCCATACCAGCCGCTAATTTAGCAGAGCCTAATGGTGTTCCTGCTGGCAATCTTTCCCCCTGAATAACGTCATAGGCAAATGTATTCTCATCTCTGTTAGTGAACCATTTCTGTGTCTGCATATTAAAGTATGCCATATTCCTTTCTGTCATATCTATCGGAGTAATCGGACTATCTGGGTTAAGTGTATCTCCACTTTTAACCTCTGTCATTAGGTTCTTGTTAATTCCCTCGTCTGATGTTTGGAATAATCTTAATGAGTTCCAATAAGTTGATTTGGCTTCTTGATTGGCTAATTCATTCATTCTAATCTGAACGTCAAATAGTGTTTCTACTATTCCAACGCCTAACCATCTTCCTGGGATTTTCTCAATATGAAATTCCCAATATGGGTGTTTCTTAACTTCGTCTTCCTTTAATAGAAATCCTGTATAAGGAACTGTTTGTCTTGTAGCTCTGTCATAAGAGTCTACTCCAACGTCTGCGAACAAAACTTTCTTATAAGCATAAGTTGTCTTTCCTTTGGTGTCTGTGGTTCCTACGTCTCCATATCTTTCATAAACTGCTATATATGGTTCTTCCATTTTTCTGTGATGTTCTATAGCTTCTTCTATATTATCCCACCCTAATTCGTTTCCAACTTTTCTAAATTCGTCTGGAACGTAAAAGTGTTTCTCAAGAATGAAAGCTGATTTATCTAATGTGTCTGCTGCCTGTTCTAGGGCAAAGTTTCTTAAATCCACAAAGTGTGGCTTTCCATTAATTACCTTTAGAACAACTGAGCCGAATCTTGGTAGTTCCTCAAATATTCTGTTTAAGATTTTTCCGAAATTCTGGTCTTTCATCCAAAACTTCAAATCTCTTTCAAAATACCAAGTAACCAAAGGATTTCCCCCTGCGGCAGTTTGAATATTTATATGTTTCGTGTCGAAATCAATTGCTTTGGTTGTAACCTTACAAGGATTCCTAACTACGTTGTAAAAGTATTTCTTATCTCCCTCGGCGTCAATGTCGCCACTCATGAACTTTGAATTGTAATAGAAATAAATATTTTCTATTGTGTCTTTTTGATTGTAAAACAAACCCTGCACAACTTCTACGTTTTGTGTTTCAAAATCACTTATTTCCTTCTGCAAATCCTTTAAAAGCATTTTATTATATGGTCCATCTCCTCTGGGTTAAGTGTAGGATACATCGGTATTGTTAATATTTTCTTGGAGATTTTTTCTGTGATAGGCAAGTCTCCCTTTTTGCCTTTGTAAAAATCAGTTAAGTGGATTGGTTCAAAATATACTTTTGAGGCAATCCCATTATCTGCTAGTTTCTTTTTGAGAGCATCTCTGTTCTCTGATTGTATAGTGAACATCTGATAAGTATGGAATCTATTTTCTGGTGGTTTCTTTCCCACTCCGTTAGAGATGTAATATTCAGCATTGATTCTTCTCATTTCAGTTAAAGTATCAATCTTCTTTAATTGGGATAATCCAAGTGCTGAAAGTATTGTTGGTAATCTGAAATTATATCCAAATCCAGTTCGTCCACCGTGAGACCTTATTAGTTTTAATTTCTCGTAAATTTCCGTATCGTTTGTGGTAATAGCCCCACCGTCTCCTGTTGTTATTGTTTTGTTTTGACAGAAACTAAACATTGCTGCGTCTCCAAAGGTTCCTACCATTTCTCCGTCCACTTTAGCTCCTAGAGCTTCGGCTGCGTCTTCTATCAAAATAAGTTTATATCTATGTGCTATTTTTTTTAATCTTTTAATGTCGCAAGCACATCCAGCGAAATGAACTGCTATAATAGCTTTGGTTTCGTCTGTGATAGCGTCTATTACGCTCTGTGGGTCTAATCCTAGTGTTTTCTCTTCTATATCTGCGAATACTGGTGTAGCCCCCACAAACACTGGTGCGTTTGCTGTAGCAATAAAGGAAAAAGATGGCACAATCACTTCGTCTTTTTCGCCTATTCCGTACGCTAGCATTAATGCGTGTAATGCTGATGTTCCTGAATTAAATACTAGAGCGTGTCTTGTCCCCACATATCTTGCTATCTCTTCCTCAAACTCTTCTACTTCGTCTCCTATCGCCCAATTAGTTCCACTTTTAATAACATCTGTAACAGCTTTTATATCGTCTTTGTCATTATAGATTTTATATAACTGGATTTCCATAAACTGTTTTGTTAGCTGGCACATCATTTTTTACTAAACTAAATGCCCCTACTATTGAGTTTTCCCCAATCGTAACGCCTGGCATTATTATTACGTGAGAACCTATCTTGCAATTCTTTTTAAGGCGAATTATTCCGTGTGTCTCGTCAATTGTATTCACTGAATATATTGAACCGTGGCTTCCTATCTGAACGTCGTCTTCTATGAAAACGCCTGCCTTAGCATTAATATAAGTTCCAAATCCTATATCTGTATCTTTTCCTAAGTGAAATTTATCTGAGTGTTTTACTACCCATCCCCATTTAGTAGGAACTCCGTCTTCAATCTGTGGCTGTTGCCAATTTGTCCAACGCTTTTTTGACATTGTCGCTCGCATTATTAATTTCCATATCTGCTTTACCGCTCTCTCGACTTTCATTTCTGGCCCCTATTTGAACTATCTGTTCTGGTTCTAATAAAAATTGTGCTTCATAAAATATAGAAGATGAATTGCTAATAAATCTCTTACATCTTTTCATTAATCCTAGGAATATTGGTCTTGGAAGGTTCTTAATCGTAACGTATTGATTAACTAGATTGCTACCTGAATCTCCGTTAGGAGATACCCATATAAATTTACCAGTTGCCATTTTAACTATTTGGTCTATTTCTGCTTGTATTCCGTCTGGACTTAAATTGGTTGGTGGGTTGTATAAAATCAAATCGTAATCTCCTGCTGGAACAGCACTCTCATCTACCTCTAAATTGTCTAACATAATATTACCGACAACAACACAATTAGGTGTTTTGTCAATAGCGGCACATAATCTCTCCACTCTATCCTTAGCTGTGTCATTAGTACATAACTGCATTACACTCATAATGGTCATAGCGTGTCTATAAACTTCGTCGTGTGTTCCTTGACTTATCTCTCCTGCCCATAAGTGTATAATCTTTCTATTCTCTCGGAATCTCTCTAACACAAAGTCAAAGGTTTCTTTTCTGTCGCCACAAGCTAATATGTAATCAGCCTCTTCGTAGTTCTCTGTGGTATCTAATTTCTCTTTTAATTTGCTTATTGCCCCGTTTGACGCCCTATTAAACGATGCTAAATATATTTTCATTTTCTCTTATATATTGAACCATTTGTTTAAACTCCTCTGGGTTAAGGGAAACTGGTGCATCAATACACTTCTCGTCTAGCATAAGGTGTTTTTCAATAACTGGGTATGGTTGAACTTTAATATTTTTAGTGTGGTCCGACAATCCCACTACTTTCAAAAATTGACCTAACTCTTTTATTCTTTCCTCTTTTCCGTCTATTAGTGGATAGTGGCTAACACAATGTAATAGCGTAACGTCTGCTGTTGGTATCCAGCTTAACGTTTCTGCTATTTCTTCTTCTGTTGCCATTCCATCGTTGTGGAATGTGCTTCCTACACTTAATAAAATTGGTTTGTCCTTAGAGGCTACTCTTAATACAAAATCCTTATCTGTTAAAAATGGGCTTGCTATCTTATGTATTGGGACTAATGTATTCACGAAGTCTATCATATTGAATGTGTGAGCTGTTGTAAGGAACATAATCCCTTTCTTATCACAATACTCTTTCAATTTCCTAAATTCCATTTTCTTTAATCCATATTCTTTTACTCTTTCTAGCCCTTTAAATGTTTGAAATTTAACAGCGTCTGCCCCTGCTTCTACTGCTGCATCAACCAGTCTTTCTGCTAACCGATATTCTCCGTTGTGATTGATTCCTGCCTCTGCGATTATGAAACTATGTTTTTTTTTAAATATCATTTCGGCAAATTGGAAGTCTGCTATTGTATTTATATCTACACTTCTTTCGTATGGCATATTATAGTTTAATACATCTCCTGTATAAAAACTCTTTGTTTCCTTTAATATTTTTGGGGTTGAAACATATATTGCCCCATTTGCTATATCGTTATGTGAGCTAATAACTGACTTATTATCATTATCAAGAAACATTTGTATAGCTTTGTCAATATCTTCTGGTGTCTGTAATGGGGACGTTGGTTGTAAACACAATACTACGTCTGGTCTGTATCCTCTTTTGGCTAATACTTTTAATGTGTGGAAGATAACGTCTATGGTTAATGACCTATCTTGTGCTAATTCTTTTGGTCTCTTAATAACTCCTACATCATATTTTCCCGCTATTGTCGCAATCTCTTTGTCCTCTGTTGAAACAACTACCCTACTTATTAGCTTGCTTTTTTTGGCTGCTTGTAAAACATAATAGATTAACGGTTTGCCCGCCAATAACTTTACGTTCTTTTTAGGTAATCTTTTAGAACCGCCCCTAGCTGGAACAATAGCTAAGATTTTCATTTTTTTGTTTTAATAATAGCCCACTCTACTGTTCCCCTACTTATTTCTGTAAATAATTCTACTTTTTCCTCTTTAACAAATTCATCAACTGCTAATATTACTCCTCCACATCCATGTGATTTAGTATAGTCATGTCCTCCCATAACTCCTCCTACTTTAACAAATTCCCACCATTTTAAATCTTCTTTAATATTCTCGTATGCGTGATTAGCATCTATATAAACGAAATCAAGTTTTATCCCATTTTCTTTGAATACTCCCATTGCCTCTTTCGAGCTTATCTTCATAATCTCGGTTTTCTTTTTATGAGGCTTCATGTTCTTCTTCAATTTTTGATATTCTGACTTTTGGTCTTGTTCATTGTAAGCTCTAACCGTAGCATCTTGATATGGTAAAAATGAGTCAACTAAATAAAGTTTTTCCATATTGTTAGAAGCTAATAATTGAAGAGCGTGTGCTCCATCTCTTACCCCTATTTCTGCCCCTACTAATCCTTTGTCAAATGTTTCATTAAGAAACCTGTTGAATGCTGTCATGTTTTTTTATATAATTTATATTGCTCTAATCCTATTGTTTTTTCGCCTGGTCTTGGTAGCACGAATGCTGTTATTTTCTTTAAATGTCCCATTCTCACACCTCCCTTTTTCATTCTGTCATAAACGTCCATATCACTAACTCTGTTCCACTTCTTCTTATAGCAGTCTTCGTGGTATTTAAATCTTCTAAGCCTTGTTCTGTACAGCCATGTCTGTCCTCCACAAGATACTACCTTTCTTTCTCCGTATCTTTCTGCTATGTAATCTGCACAAACGAATTCGTAGTTGCCCTTTTGTGCAAATCTTAGAGATACTTCTAAATGGTCTGGTGTCCATGTGTCGTCATCGTCTATATGTGCTATCCATTCCCCCTTGGCTAATTCATTAGCTTTATTCGTGGGTCTGACTGGGCCCATACACCATCTAATCTCTGGGTCTTTTAAAAGCTGTTGTTCTACTTTCCCCCTTGGTGGGAGATTGTAAAACCTTATTCTTTTATCATTTAGTTCCTTTAAAAGCTGTTCTGTATCATCTGTACAGTTATCTCCAACTATAACTAATTCAAAATTCTTGTATGTTTGGGCTAAAACCGAAGTTACTGCCCTTTCTATTAAAAGCTTTCCCCTATTCTTAGTAGGAATTCTTACTGTTATTAATGGATTATTTTCCATCTTTCGGGTCATGTCCTACAAATGTTCTATAATTTTGTGGATTCCACTTCTCTTTTTGTTTCTTTTTTATTTCGTCTGCTGTCCAACTTCTACCATAAACAGCGAAATCTCCTTTCATCACCTTTGGTGATTTTAATTCTTTTAATCTTTGAACGTTCTTTGGTGATATTATATCAAATGTTGCGTTATCACTTGTTTCTCCTATTGGAACAGTAGCTCCACATTTATCACAATACCTAGAAACTTGGTCCATCATATCTTCTGGGGTTCTTTTCCACCAGTCTTTTTCTACTTTCCAACCCCCTGGACCGTCAAACATATGGTCCATAGCAGCGGCTACTTCACAAAAGAAAGCTCCTTTGGGAGTAATTGATGCACACCATCTATCTTGAACCCAGCATTTATCTATAATATTCCACATTTCCTCTTTATCATCTAAAATTTCGTCTATCGCTACTAACATTGGCTGGTGTTTTCCATCAGCACTTGAGTGGTCATTAAATGAAATTAGGTCTTCGTCAAACGTTTCGTGTATTATATCTTTATATTCTTCCCACTTATATCCAGATGTCCAGAATTCTCTCCTTCGTTTATCTGGTATCTTCATTTGGAACAACTCACATATCTCTTTAAATTTAGGATGAAGCGTTGGTTCTCCCCCCATTAAGCCTATATTACCAGGAAAACCTTCTAAACTGTCAATAGCCTTAGATATTGTGGCTAAATTCATAAAGAAAGGTGTCTTGTGGTGTCCCACAAACCTTGTGCAGTTAGCACATTGGTTGATACAGGCGTTCGTAACTTCAATCTGTATTAGTTTAATGTCTTTAATGGGCTTCATTTATTAGTGTCCAATGATTATTTACCTTTTTTAATATATCTTTATTAGCGAATTTATCTATTATCCCCCAGAATTCTTCTTCTGTCAAGTCGAAGTATTCTAAGTAATTATCTAAATATTTTGTTGGAAAGGCTCCATCATACTTTTTAACGAAGGTAAGCCCTATTTCCCTTTCCATTCTTCCTTCCCTTATCTCTATGCTTGAATCTGACGTTGCTCTGCCAAAGCCAAACTTCAAAAACATAAAATAAGCATGCAAATCTTGTAAAATATCGTCTAGTTGAGCATAATTAGTAAACGTTCCTATTGATTTGTCAATAGTCTGTAAGCCACATTTCTCTATTGCGAGCTCTTTATGCTCAATTGGGTCCCAATATTCAAAATTTGACCAATGAATTGGGTATAATCCCTCTAAATCTGGTAGTGTCCACCACTTCAAGTCTTTCATTTCCTCTGGATATTCACCAGAATAGTAATAGTCCATTAGGTAATCCCGACTAATCTTGTCGGCTTTCACATCTGCCCCCCCATATTCCTTCTCTCCTTCTTCTCCATATACCACAAATGGTATATTAAAGTTCTTTGCTATCTGTAGGGTAGTTGTAGTTATCCCTATAACGAAAGGCATCTTTGGTCTTCCCTGTTCTTTTAGCCCTTTAATTGCTAATTTTCTGTAAACTTCTGGATTAGGCGATACTGTTATATGGTCAAAGCCTGAATTTTTAAAGTTTTCTAAGTTCTGTTTCCCTATCTCTGTTTGTAGTTGTGGAATTAATGTAACACAAAGTGGATTCATTCCTAAATCATGCTTTAATTTCCAAGCTACATATGAACCGTCTTTACCGCCTGAACAAGGGACTAACACGTCCCAATACCCTTTTCCCCTAAATCTCTCGCAGAGAGCCTCTAGTGAGCTCCAGCGGGCATTCCAGTCTATCGATGCACCCTTTGCTTCTGCATGCTGACACGCATTACATACCCCTTTCTCGTTAAAGGTAATCCTAGGACGAGTTTCTGGCATTAAGCATTTAGTGCAATACTTCATTTCTTTCTTCTTTTATATTTTCTTGGATGAACTGGCTTCTTCCCAGTTTCTATACATTTAGCACGTCTAATTCCTTTTGGCATCTATTTTAAATCTTTTAATAGTTGTTCTGCTATTCTCTCTAATTCACCGACATTAAACGTTCCTCTTGGTGTTTGGTCATAAGCTTCGTGAACACTTGCTAAAGCTTTAATGACTATTGCTTTTTTATCTTTCTTTTTGAATATTCCCATGTTATTTGTTTTATTTATATTGAAATGATTTTCTTCCTCTTGGAATCGACTTTGAAGCCCTAATAGCTCTTTCTTTAGTTTTGCTTTTAATCCCCCAGTAAGATAGTGCTAAAGAAATAACACAATCGTCATGTAATCCCTCTGGAGCACCGTATTTATAGTTCCCACTAGGTGTCATTTTATAGCTGTAAGCCTCTAATTCGTCAACCATTATCTCCCAATCTGGGATACTAAGGTTCTTATTGGCTATTCCTGTGTTTAATTTCTCTATTAAACGCTCTTTTGACCCTCTTTTCTCAAAATCCTTTGATGTTGTTCCTACTATCTTAAAGTCTTTTACCTTACACCCCCTTGCTCTTAGTTCGTCTGCTACCACTCCACCCATACTATTAACATCAATTATGATTTTAGCTCCATTATACCTTCTAGCAACGTTTTCTATCCTCTCAATCTGAAGTGGATAACTAATCTTCTGAAATCTATCGAAGTAAACTACCTTATGGGAGGACTTATCTATGACAGTTAGGACAGTAAAGTCCCTCATCTTAGCTAAATCAAGCCCAATTATGTAATTATGTCCTGCTAAAGGCTCACTTAGGCATTTTGGTTGTACAATACTCCTAACATTCCTGAATACAGATGCCGCAGCTTCTAAGAATGAAGCCTGAAACTCCTGCTGGAATAGGTCTGTGGGCCAATCCTTCTTAAATCTCTCCCATTCGTCTACAGGAAAGTAAGGATTCTCATTAGATTTGAAGTGAAATGCTCCCTCTTTCTCTTTAGCTCTTATCCATAAGTCATAAAACCAATTTTTTCCCTTAGGAGTTGATATGAAAAGAGCTGAACCTCTCCTATCTGCCATTGTAGCACCTAAATGTTCAAACCAAACTCTCTTAGAAATGGACGCTGCCTCATCTACAATCAATAAATCTATACTTTCTCCCATTAATCCCTCTGGAGAATCAGCTGATTTACACTGTATCCAGATACTTTCGGTCAATTTAATCTGAGGAAACGGTCTATTCTGTAAGGATTTAACTATCTTAGGGTCTACTTTTCTTAAAAATCTTACTATGTATTCAAATACTTTCTTACTTAACTCGTATGTTGGGCTTACCACCCATATTTTTATGATATCATCTCTGGTTCCTGCTTGAACCTGCCTATAAAGCTGTATAAAGGTCTTGGCTACTAAGTAACCACAAACCGCACTCTTGCCCCATCTTCTTCCAGCACAGATGATTATTTCCCTTGTTCCTTTATTATATGACTCAATCACCTCGGCTTGACCAGGATGCGGACTCCAACCTATTTTCTCTTGTAAGATAACATCTAACTTATCCATTTGCGATAGCAATCGATTTATTTTAATACTACATTTCTTAAAAGTCCCCCCTTTTTGTCTAAATTCATTATTTCCTGTGATATCCCTATATATATACTATCCTCAAAATCAGACTCGGTATCCCTCCCCCCCTTACTTATCTAATACAATCAGCTTATAAGGTATATATAGGGTTAATATCTCTATTTCCCGCCTTTATCTTAGTCTAATGACTATTGTCTAATTGTATGTGTGTGTATGGGTAGAGTAGATACTTTAAGAAGTTTTATACTCTTCTAATGTAATACTCTACTATGGGTATCTTTCTTTCGCCTCGCTTAGTAGTTATCTAGTATCATGTCTAATATAGTTATGTTCCTACTATTATTCCTTTGTTTCCCGCTTAGTATTGAGGTACATTTGTTTTCCTCGCATAAGTGAAGCTCTGTCGTGTGTTTCTTTGTTTTAAGCATTTTGTACTCTTTTATCATAGTTTTAAGGCTCTTAACTGCTATCTAACGCTTATACGGGTATTATACTGTATCTTTATTCCGTCCTAATCCGCCAAACAAGCCCTCAATCTTGCTTCTTGAAGCTGGATATCTATCCTTTAACTTGAGCAGTTCTTTTCCCGCGTCCATTGAAGCTCTCTTGTCATCATCTGTTAGTATAGAATAGAATCTATCTAGTATTACCTGGTCATCTATCTTATTAAGTAGCTGTTGCCATGTCTTAGTCTGGGTTACCTTTAAGGCTTTAGATGAGCTTTCTGAATATCCTGCCTTTATCATTTCGCCTGATACATTGGGTTGTTTTCCCGCAACTACATTGGCAAGGCTATTGTCAAAGACTTTCTTTATTCTTTTTTTCGCTATTGTTATCATAATTCTATTTCTGGTTTTTACTAACTAAGACTTACATTTTTAAGATTGTTCTTTTATAACAAAACGGCTCTTTTCTTTGAAGAGATTATATTTTTTTACTTCGTTTCTGCTTTAAGGTCTGTTTTGTTTTCATTGATAATCAATGTTTATATAACCTTATCTTTAAGTCCAATATACACTATTTTTAATCATTTGTCAAGTCCGTGCCCTACTTATCTTCAACCTGTGGATAACTTTCCTTGACATCATTGCTTCTTTGATATAGTATTAAAGCAGAGGTTAAGTCATTTACCCTCAACCTTACTCTCTTGTCGGGATAGATTACAAATTATATTATATAGGGACAATCCCATTTTATCGTTTCCCACAAGAGGGTTCGGATATTAACAATAAAATATATGTCTAAATACTTTAAAAAGAGAATAATCAAAGAAGAAGAAAGAAAAGAGTTATTGGTCGGTATATATGAGTTTATCTTATTTTCCGCCTTTATGCTCTCTATCTTATGGGTCGGTTCGTTATTATAATTAAATACAAGTAAAATGAAAACATATCTTGTGAAATACTATTTCGACGGCTATGGAAAAGTTGAAGTAAAAGCAAAAAGTCCAGAAGAAGCAAAAGAAAAGTGGTTTGAAGGCGACACAATTGGAGCAACAGAAGACGAATGGGGCGACCAATACAACTTTGAAGTAGCAATAAAAATCAAATAAAAGAAGAAGCCCATTATTGGGCTTTTTTCTTTGGCTCTTCTTTCTACTTGACTTTTTTTCTCATTAAATAATTCTCTATTTTGAAATATACTCTTAAAAGAAATCGTTGGAGAAATGTTCCCTTAAATCTTACCCTTTCAAATTTCCTTTTTATATTAACAAATCTATTAAACTTTCTTATTATATGCTTTTTTCTTAAAATAGTAATGTTTTTATCTTCTTCGTTATACCGCTTGAAGCCCATTGTCCTAGCTCTAATCCTTTTCCAAAAATCTTCTCTATTTCTAAAATATAACTGTATACCATAATATCCATTTGGTTGAATTACAGAATGGTCAATCATATATTGCCAAATTCCTCTTTTGAGTCCTGATTTTTCTGAATATGACATATTACTGTTCCCAGCTAAACTGCTTATCTCCGAAGTGTCCTCTTAAACTAGCTTCTTTATATATCGGCTTTTTAAGGTCTAGTTCTTTTATTATCCCTTGAACTGTATAAGGGCAATCTTCTTCTTTCCCGTTTATTTTCAACATAATAGGAGTGGTCTGTCCGATAACAAATGCTATCTCTACTAATACGGTGTCAAAGGCTTCTAAATACTTAATTGCTAGTTTTCGGGCAAAATATGCTCCACTTCTGTCTACTTTGGTTGCGTCTTTTCCTGCGAATGCTCCACCACCTGTTGGAACGCTTGAACCATACCACAATACATTCTTTCTGCCTGTCAATCCACTATCAGAGTCAAAGCCACCTTGTTTAAACTGTATCAATATCCACTCTGTTTCTGGTGTTAAGTAGTCAATGACTTCTTCCGCTGATATAACTTTGACATAGTTATCACTCTCTTCATTAGACTGATAAGAGATAACGATTTTCTTTGCTTTTCCGTCCTCTGTAGTTACTTGAACCTTACCATCTGGTAGCAACTTATCAGATTTGTCTAGTTTATCGCATATTCTTTTAGCCAAAACTGTTTCTAATGGTAGTAATTCTGGGGTTTCTTTGGTAGCATAACCTATCATTATTCCGCTATCTCCAGCTCCCTCAACTGCTAAGGCGTTAATTTCTGGCGACTGCTGATGTATATTAACCTCTATCTCCATTTCTTTTTTATATCCTATTTCTTCGTAGACACCTCTTATTATTGTGAAAATGTCTGTTTCATTTATTTCTGCTTTACTGGTTGCTTCGCCAAATACATGAATTTTGCCTTGAGTCCCAGTAACATCTACTGCTACTCTTGAATTAGGGTCTAACTTTAAGTAAGCGTCTACTATTGAATCACTCATTATGTCAGCCACACGGTCAGGATGACCACGGCGACAATATTCTGATGTCTTTACCATAGATTTTTTTGTTTTTGTTTAATTTTGTAATATACATACTTGCCCTTTACTTGTCTTAAGATTTTACCTTCTTCCGCCAGTTTTCTCAATGTCCTTGTTCCCGAGGCTCCAATATAACCCCATTTAGTATGAAGTCCATGTAAAGAGTAGCCGACTACCCAATCACTAGCTTCTTGTAAATAGTTTTTAATTATCTCTGCTTGGGTCATAACTTCTTCCTTAATTCTTCAAGTTTAGCGAACATTATAACACTCCATCCACAAACATCTAATAGTTCCTCTTCTATTTCACCTATCAAGTCAATATTCTCTCTGTCAAAACTAGCGTCTCCATATTCTTCAAAGCCCTTTTTTAGTCTTTCGTCTAATAGCTTGACGAACTTATTAAAGTGTTTTTTGTATTTCATTTTTTGCTTCGTCTATTTTATTATCTAAAAAACATTTACAACATTTCTTAAATTGTTTTCCTTTTTTCTCGCAAAACTCATCGTGTATCATTCCATCTCCCATCTTTTTTAATATAGTAATAAATTCTTTTTCTTTTTCCGCCAAATATCTCTTACAATTCTTATTTTTCTTTGCTACTAATTCTTTTGTCATTTCTATATGTTCTTCATCTTTTTCCGCCAAAAAATGTTCTCTCCATTCTTTATTATTCATATGTTGTTTAAAGAATTATTTATTGCGACTAATCCCTCTTTGTTAAATACTTTTAGATTATCTTCAACAATCTTCTTAAACCTTTCTTTCTGTTCTTTTTCTTTCTGGTCTATAAGGGCTTGGATGTCTTTAATATAAAATTCAGCAAATTCTCCATTAGCGTCTTTTCCTTTATATTTATAATGATTTTTAATCCAATTTTTCATTTTATTTATATATTAGTTAGTTAAATTTCTTTTAATTTTATAAAATCTCCCCTTTCTATTTCCCATTTGTTTGGGTCAAATTTTTCTTCTGGAAATTTATTATGCCATTC